>Ga0308161_1001809_pt1 | contig 24330 bp, 18 predicted proteins | sample PhyFR2_FD_201034 | JGI IMG/M metagenome (GOLD analysis project Ga0308161, IMG submission 201034) | Phyllosphere microbial communities from UC Gill Tract Community Farm, Albany, California, United States - DLSLF.R2 | ecosystem: Host-associated > Plants > Phyllosphere > Unclassified | place: USA...
ACGCAACCAAACCATCGGTGATATTGCACGTGATGCAGGGACAATTCCCTATGAAATTCTAACCTCACTTGGCCAGCGTTATGATCGCCGCTATCGCGAGCGCGCAACCGATCTGACGCCTCTTTAAACTTATCCAACGCCTTTCGGTTTTTCCCTCATGATGAATAGGGAGCGCTAAGATTGGCAGCAGGAAAACGATGCGACACTAAAAAGGGCGGTCAGGAGATAGCCTAACCCCCCGACGATTGCCCGCTTTCAGCGATAAGAGAAGGCTCACTAACATCGATTAGCCGGCAAAAATTTTTTTGGTAGTAAAGTGGAGCCGAGAAGCTCCACTTTTAAACTGACAACATTGTTATCTATTTTTCCATGAACGGTTTAAGGGCCGCCGTTTTAGCTATAATTCGACAGAGGGGGGCAGGAGCAAATTAAATTTCTGTCCCCGGCGACATTATCAATACGCGACACTGGTGGCCAATATTTGGTTGCAGGGTCTAAACTTTCATCTGGAAATGCTGCAATCTGTCGTGAATAGCTATGCGACCAATTGTCATTGATAGTATCAGCGACAGTGTGTGGTGCGTTGATAAGTGGATTATCGTCTCTTGGCCACTGACCGGCGCCGATTTTTTTCGCTTCATCAGCGATTGCCAACATCGCATTGCATAGCCGGTCAATTTCAGATTTCGGTTCCGATTCAGTAGGTTCAACCATCAGTGTACCAGCAACGGGGAACGACATGGTTGGTGCGTGAAACCCATAGTCAATCAAGCGTTTTGCTACATCATCAACGGTAATTCCAAATTGATCCTTGAGAACACGGGTGTCAACAATACACTCATGGGCTACGAAACCATTTTTACCCTTATAAAGAATTGGGTAGGCAGCAGATAACCGCTTGGCTATATAATTGGCATTGAGAATTGCTGTTTCTGTAGCCCGTCTTAAACCTTGTGCACCCATCATACGGATATACATCCAGGTTATGACTAAGATTGATGCGCTACCAAACGGTGCGCTAGAGACAGCAAAGTTGTTTCCAAAAGCTTGGTGACCGGGCAGGTATGGCGCCAGATGGGCAGCGACGCCAATCGGGCCAACACCCGGGCCGCCACCGCCATGTGGAATGGCAAAAGTCTTATGAAGGTTCATGTGGCAAACATCAGCACCGACATCGGCTGGGCGTGCCAATCCAACCAATGCGTTTAAATTGGCGCCGTCAAAATAAACCTGACCGCCATTTTGGTGGATAACGGCGCAAATTTCAGTTATTGATTCTTCAAACACACCATGAGTTGACGGATAAGTAATCATTAAAGCCGCCAATTGATTTCTATATTGAGTGGCTTTGGTAATCAAGTCTTCAACATCAACGTCGCCATCGTCAAGACACTTTACCACGACAACTTCCATACCAGCCATGTGGGCAGAGGCTGGGTTTGTGCCATGCGCAGAAGCGGGGATAAGACAAATATTACGTGAGCCCTCCCCATTGGCCTCATGGTAACGGCGAATTGCCATAAGACCGGCATACTCCCCCTGCGCGCCGGAATTTGGCTGAAAACTGACAGCCGCAAAACCAGTAATTTCAGTTAGAAACTTTTGCAATTGGTCGATCATAATTTCATAACCAACACTATCGCTCTTTGGTGCAAATGGATGCAAACCCGCAACATTTGGCCAGCTTAAAGGCAACATTTCAGCTGCTGCGTTGAGCTTCATTGTGCATGAACCAAGAGGTATCATCGCACGGTCTAATGCAAGATCTTTGTCAGCCAACCGGCGCAAAAAGCGCATCATATCGGTTTCACAGTGAACGGCATGAAAAAATGGCTGGCTGAGGAAATTGCTGTCACGCCGGTTGCCAAACAGATGTTTTTCTGGCTGACGTGACAATCCGCCACCGAAAAGACTCATCAACTGTTTAACATCATCTTCGGTTGAAGTTTCATCAAAATTCACGCAGATGAGATTATCGTTGATCACGCGCAATAGCATACCTTGCGCTTTTGCATGTTGTGCAATTTCGTGACCATTTCCGGCGACTTTAACAGCGACGCAATCGAAAAAATATTGATTAGGAAGCTCAAATCTTTGGCCCTTTAAACCTTCATAAAACTGGCAGGCAAGGTGGTGGACGCGATGAGCAATTTGTTGGAGGCCCTTGGGCCCATGCCAAATGGCGTACGCTGTCGCCATATTGGCGAGGAGCGCCTGCGCCGTGCAAATATTTGATGTTGCCTTATCGCGGCGAATATGCTGTTCGCGCGTTTGGATCGCCAAACGAAAGGCAACCCGCCCCTTGGTGTCAATTGATTGTCCGACAATTCGGCCGGGTATTAGCCGTGTTAGTGGCTCGCTGACTGCGAGATAGGCGGCGTGTGGCCCGCCGTATCCCATCGGCACCCCAAATCGCTGCATACTCCCCAATGCAATATCTGCACCAAATCTTGCCGGCGCCTCCATGATTGTAAGCGCGAGCGGATCAGCAACGACAATTACCAATGCCTTATGGGCCTTAGCCTTGGCGATAATGCCACTATGATCGGCAAAAGCACCGTAGGTATCTGGCCAGCCAATAACAATCGCCGCGGTTTCGTCACTAATGGCGTCTTTATCAACTATCATCAAGCCTTGGCTTTTGGCCCGTGTTTGCGCGACGTCGCGCGTTTGCGGATGTAAATCATTGACAATGCATATCTGTTTGCGTCTATCACGAAAAAAGCGCACAGCGATGGCATTGGCTTCAGCGAGTGCCGTGCCTTCATCAAGTAAAGAAGCGGCGGCAACAGGAAGGCCTGTCAATTCGGTCGTCAAAGTCTGAAAGTTGAATAATAGCTCTAAACGCCCCTGACTTATCTCCGCCTGATAAGGGGTATAAGCGGTATACCATGCCGGGTTTTCGAAAAGATTGCGTTGAATGACCGGTGGTACAATTGTACCGTAATATCCCTGACCTATAAAACTCTTACGCAAAATATTGTTTGACATAATCCTATGCAGCTCGTTTAAAGCTGTCGCCTCAGAAACAGCTTCTGGCAGGGTTAGCTCACGATTAAGCCGGATAGTTTCGGGAATGGTACGTTGGATAAGTTCGTCAATCGAAGATTGACCAAGAGCAAAGAGCATCTTCTCGCTGTCCTTAGCGCTCAGGCCAATATGCCGTTCACAGAACGGCGTGCACTGTTGTTCCATCTCTTTACCCAACTATCGAATTATACTCTGTTTTATCCATGAGGTCTTCAAGCTGACTGGGGTCGTCAAGTTGCATTTTCCATAACCACCCCTCACTTTCAGCAGCGCTATTAACCAGTGCCGGGTTTGTCGCAAGTTCTTCATTAATCGCAGAAATTACACCATCAACTGGCGCAAAAACATCAGATGCCGCTTTCACCGATTCAACCACGACAACGCTATCGCCTTTGACGATCTTGCTGCCGATTTCTGGAAGCTCGACAAAAACTAAATCACCCAGTTGCTGTTGTGCATAATTGGTGATGCCAACGATCGCAATGTCGCCATCAACACTGATCCATTCATGATCTTCGGTAAAATATAATTTCGCCATGGTTTTATCCTTTGAAATAACGCTGCGCTACGAAGGGAAGTTTGAAAACGGACAATCCAATTTCTTTGCCCCTAACACTTGTCTTCAGTAGAGTTCCAACTTTGGCACATTCGGTTGACACATAGCCCATTGCTACGGGCCCACCAAAAGACGGCCCGAAGCCGCCCGAAGTAACGATGCCTACTTTTTTCCCCGCTTGATCAAAAATTTCTGCTCCATGACGAACGGGCATTTTCGTTTCCGGCTTTAGACCAACGCGCCGGCGCGATGGTGGTCTCGCTAGCGCTCCAAGCAAAGCCTTTGCGCCAACGAAAGCCGCCTTTTCACGAACCGTTGTCGTTAATGCCCACGTCAAGCCTGCTTCAACGGGATTATCATGGACTGTGATGTCATTCCCGTGAAGACAAAGCCCGGCTTCAAGCCGTAGGCTGTCGCGTGCAGCAAGCCCAATCCATTCTATTCTTGGATCATCAACTAGTTTTTCGGCAAAAGCAGCCGCATCAGCAAGCGGCATAGCGATCTCAAAACCATCTTCACCGGTGTAACCCGAGCGGCTGATAAACCAACCAGGTTTTGGCTCAAAACCATGCATGAAGGTCAAATTCCCAAAATCAATGTCTAGATCTTTGAGAACCTCAGCGGCTTTCGGGCCTTGCAGTGCTAGAAGCACTCGATCAAGTGGCTCTAACTGGCAATTAAAATTTTGTGCTCGATGCTTTAATTCTTTGATATCCGCTTCCGCATTGCTCGCATTGACGACGATCATAAATCGGTTACCACCAAGCTTTGTCACGATCAGATCATCCAGTATGCCGCCATTATCGTTTAACAAGTAACTATAACGCGACTGCGATATGTTATCTAAGGCTGGATCAAGAGGTAAAGCGAAAGTTAAAAACGCATCAACATCAGCGCCGCTGACGAGTATGAGTTTCATGTGGGAAATATCAAACAGGCCAGCACTGGCGCGGGTATGAAGGTGTTCTTTCAAAACGCCCATCGGATAGGTCAAAGGCATATTCCAGCCTGCAAAAGCGCCAAATTTGGCGCCTGCTGCTTTATGCAGCTCCACTAATGGTAGCTCTCTTAAATTTTCACTGTTGCAGTCCATATGCTCTCCTCGGCATTGCAGCATGATGCATGCTCAGAAATTCTGCTGCGCAAATCGGCTGCCCTTTTCACCCCTCTGTCGGAAGCCTGAGAGACTTGTAGGTTGTCACCTACTTACACCTTCGGCGCGGGTTACCCCGACTTTCCAGAGTTGCTATACTTTTTACGGTTCTTTTGCCTGAGAGATTACGGGTTTTCCCCTTCGGCGGTGGATTAAGCCACTCTCTCCCGCAAAAAGTTGAGAAGCACCATTCAAAGAACCCCTCTAGCATAGTTGCTTTTAATTGAAGTTCCGCGCCGTGTCATCAGCTATTTTCGCCAACGCATGATTTAACCTAGTCTAAGCGCTTTCTCTATCAGCCTATTTACGCAATCATTATTAATGATCGTTATTTACGAGAATGTAACCATAGGAAATTGGTTTGGCTGAATGCATGAAACAGTAGTCTCACTGGGTGGCGACTTTTTTCCTAAATCGAGACCACCGCCCCTATAAGTTAAACATTATTCCGGATCTCAGCAGGAGAGGCGAAGGCTGTTGCCGTCAGGAATATGCCTGGTGCAGCGCAAATAAGGAATTAACGTTTTCTTCGCAATTTACCCGTTTTCTTCGATTTGCGCGTCAACTATAACTTTGTTATGAAAATGATGGTTGATCTTGCCCGCGCAAAAATAGCCCAATGTCGTCGCCAACAAACATACTATCACCGATAAAACCATGTTAATTATCGCGCGCAATATAAAACCGCTTTTTATTAATTCAAAATTCTGCAGGCTGAACGATGAAAAAGTGGTATAGCCCCCACATATGCCGACCATTAAAAATAGCCGAACATTTTCTGAGACAGCGAAACGCCCGGAGGTGAGTGTTAAGCCTGCGAATAGCGAGATAGCAAAAGACCCGGATATATTAATCAGTATCGTACCCCAGGGGAATGAGCGGCTGATCGTTAATGTTAAAATACCAATCCAAAAACGGGCCACACTTCCGATAGCTCCACCAAAGGCGACCCATAATGTGGTTATCACTTCGTGAAATCCTTTGAAATCAAACACTCGAACTATTTAACCTGTATGACTAAAGGCTGCAAAGCAAATTTTGTTTAACTTCTTGAGTTTTAATTTTGCCGAAAGGCCAATCGCCCAGATGCGGCCTCCCATGAAGTTGCAACAAGGCGCTGCTTCTAAGAAGTTCACCGTTGCTGATAGTGCTGAAAGGTCCAATCGCCCAGATGCGGCCTCCCATGGAGTTGCGACAAGGTGCGCTTTTAAAAAGCCACAGTAGTCGATAGTGGTTCAAACCAGCGCAACAGTATCGAGAAGTGCTGGAACAAGACACCGATATCGATATGAAGATATTTTAAGCGTATCAATGGCGATGACAAGAGCTTTTGGAAGCGAGAATCATTCTAAAGATTTCTTAAAATTCAAAAGTTCGGTGTCGCTTGATACTTTTTCATAACTAGGTTTTTGGGGTAGGCATGAGCCCCTTTATTGCAGAAAGCCCCCAATTTAGCAGAAACCTGGCGCGCTCTTGGTTTGATGACTGCGAGTAGCAGCGTAATTCTGGCGCATTCCCCGAAGCGCGAAAATGTATGGTATCACCATTCTTCAAAATAACGCGTAGGCCATCGATTTTGTCCCATTGCTTCATTGGGCCTAACTGGGCGAAAAATCGCTCACGTATTTTATCGTTTTGCAACTGCTCCAGTGCCTGATGAGAGTTTTCGACTTCAATTTTTTGCAATCGGCCACTTTCAGTGAAGACAGGCGGAAGGGTGTCGCGTAGCTTTATTAAGGACATATTGCGATTTTTAGCCAATCCGAGCACACAAAGAATGGGCAATATGGCGTCACGGGTAGCAAGCGCCTGTACAACATGTCCGTTTAGGTTAAAGTTGCTGCCGAGCAAAACTCCACCATTTGCTTCAAATCCGACGACACTGTCATTTCCGTCGGCCACCGCATGTTGCATCGCGTCAATGACGTAGGGCGAACCAACTTGACAGCGATATACCTTGGCAAATAACCCGCAACGCTCAACCGCAGCTGTCGACGTGACCGGAGTAGCGACTACTTTCGCGCCTAAAAATTGTGCGGTCAAAATGCCGATGAGATCGCCATTAATAAATGCGCCATCAGAATTTGCGATAAGGGGACGGTCGGCATCGCCATCCGTTGAGACGACGGCATCCAGACGGTATTTTTCACAAGCATTTTCGGCAATGCGGTGGTCCTCTTCGCCAAGCGCTTCTGTGTCGATAGCTATGAAACGATCGGATCGGCCAATTGAGATAACGTCAGCTGCAAGCGTGCGTAGGATATCTACAAGCAAATCCCTCGCCACTGAACTGTGTTGATAGACACCGATGCGCATACCAAGAAGTGATTTCGGCGGCAGGATTGACAAGCAACGCAGTCGATAATTCGATAGAGCTGTTTGATCAATTTCTGGAACATAATGGCAGTTTTTTGGTATAATCGTCGTTTTTAAATTGGCGATGATTGATTTTTCATCTTCCTTATTAATTTCGCCGCTTGAGCGGTAGAATTTTAGGCCATTGCGATCATCAGGTATATGGCTGCCCGTAATCATTATAGCGGGACATTCTTGACTTTTAGCCGCTAGTGCCAGCGCTGGTGTCGGTAAAGACCCTAAATTGGTGACAACGAAGCCGAAGTCTTTGGCGGCTCGCATGACAGCTTGCGCTATGGATTGGCTGCTGGAGCGGAGATCATAACCAACCAGCAAGGCTTTATTCAACCCTTGTTTATCGCATTTTTGTAAATAGCTCAAAAAGGCGATAGTATAGCTTCGGCACACCTCATCAGTCAGCTCGCTCACAAGACCACGTAACCCACTGGTGCCAAACTTTAGATCACTCATCATAGTTCACTATACGATTATCTTTGGTGTAGATAGGGTTTGCTAAACGTTTCATGAGACCTAATCAACAGTATTATCGCTCTGCGCTGAAGCTCGTTGCGATAGCCTGATAAAAGTTATTATGATGCTTATAACCAAAATATAGCAAGGGCGTAGACATTTACATTAATTGTGGCTTGTATGAAGTCATATCGCAATTTATACACGGTTACGGAGTTAATCAAGCTGAGGAAAATTTTGAATGGACGCAAGCAGCAATGTCAGTGAAGTGAAGCTAGGTGGCCGGCCTGTTGCCTATGATATTCCCATTGGTACTTTTGCTCAAACGGTGACGGAAATCAAGCATTATACCAACCGCTTATTTAAATTTCGCATGACCCGCCCAGAAAGTTTTCGATTTCGCTCAGGGGAGTTTGTGATGATCGGTTTGCCAAATGCGCCAAAACCGGTTTTTCGCGCTTATTCGATCGCCAGCCCATTCTGGGATGAAGAACTAGAGTTTTTTTCGATCAAAGTTGCCAACGGGCCATTGACTGAACATCTACAAAAAATTCAAGTTGGTGATACCATTTTAATCCGGAAAAAATCCACCGGGACATTGGTTTTAGACGCACTCTTGTCTGGGAAACGCTTATTTCTTTTGTCCACTGGAACGGGGATAGCCCCCTTTGCCAGTATCATTCGCGATCCGGAAACCTATGAAAAATTTGAGAACATTATTTTAGTTCAAACAACGCGTTTAAAAGCTGAACTCAACTACGGCCACGAAGTTGTTGCAGCTTTGAAGGACGACCCACTGATTGGTGAATTCTCAAACCAATTAAGCTTCTATGGGTTAACGACTCGTGAAAAATCTGAACACATGGGTCGTATAACTGATTTAATGAATTCCGGTAAATTTTTTAGCGAGACCGGCCTCCAGCCCATCGAGCCGAGCGATGATAGGGTAATGATTTGTGGTTCAATGGCCATGCTTAAAGACACAGCGGCGATGTGCAGAAAATTTGGGCTTGAGGAAGGCGCGAATAATGCGCCGGCAACATATGTGGTAGAACGCGCTTTCGTTGATTAGGCCTGGACTGATACGCTGGTTATCCAACTAAGCAGCACAATGAAAGCTGTAGATCCATCTTTAGAATAAACGGTTTTTGATTCATACCGGCTCTCGCTCTATGATATGATTTGGCGAACGGTATTGTCAGTTAATAAACCATTTTGCGAACCATTTTCAATGGCTTATCGATAAAATTTAAACCAAAAAATAACGTGGTGGTTGCATAGTTTTTGGACGCGTCGGCAGTTGATGATGCTGTTGCGTTTATAGTAACGACTAGTGGCTTTCAATTCGCGCGGCGCTTGTTTGAGGCAGAGACTACGCATCCAGAGACTACGCATGTAAGCTCGCACTGAAGGCAGATCAAACAACCAGCGACCTGGAATATAATGTAGGCTCAGTTTTTTAGACCAAACCTTGCAGCGATGAATTTATGAAAAAAACAAAGATCAATGATCGAAGAGGTTTTGATTTTTCCTATGGTGGTTTTCTGTTAATACCGGTCAATAAGTTAGACAATGAAATCGGGCTAAGAGAACGCAGCATTTGTATTGAGATAACGGAAACGCAGCGCCTTGTGCACTGCGTTTCGTATATCGCCGGAGTTATATTGCTGTTGGTGCCAGTATCTGCTTCATATAGTCATCATTCCATGTGCCTTTTACTTTGAATTGGGCGATGGCACCGAGTTCAAACGCTTCTATCAAATTGTGGTTTAGATAGGGATAAACACCAGGCTGCTTAAACGTGTACATAGCCGCTATAGCGGAGGCCGCGGGGATAAACCATGTTTCCAAATTGCGTTGCGGGGCATTCGCGAATTTACCCGTTGTCCAAACATAATCGCCATGACCACCAATCAGATGAGGCCGGGTATCGCGGTTCGCTTGTGAATGGATGATTAAAACAGTTTCACCTACCTTAGCCTCCAAAGCTGTATCACCGGTGAGCGCGCCAACGGCGCCGTTAAACACCAAATGGGTGGGCAACAACGTTCTCATAACTTTCAATGTATCATCATAGCTATCAGTGATTTCGCCGTAATTTAAGTATTTACCCTCTTCATCGCGTGGAATATAGAAGTCTTGCTCACCGATATAAAAAATTCGATCGTAATGCAATGATTTACCATTGCCATCGCTCAACCCTTCGCGCGGTAAAACCAAAATGGCGCCATTCATACCACTTGTCACGTGCCATGGTACCATAGCGCGCGCAGCACAATGGTAAACGAAGACACCGGCGCGGTCCGCCTTAAAGCGCAAAATAGTTTTTTCACCCGGCGCGATTTCAGTTAAGCTACCTCCGCCCATGCCACCAGTCGAAGCATGGAAATCGATATTGTGGCTCAAGCTATTGGTTGGGAGATTTATTAACGTTAGTTCGACATAATCGCCCTCGTGGACGACGAGTAACGGGCCGGGAACACTACCGTTGAAGGTCATCGCCCAGGTTTCTGTGCCATCTTGATCAATAACGATCTTTTTTTCAACACAAGTTAATGTAAATTCAACGATTGAGGGACCATAGTTTGCCACTTGATCATGGTCGTGGACAAAAGGTGGTTCTACCAGTTCAACTTTCCTACGCGGCAAGCGGCCGATGTCGGCTGGAGCTTGATGCGCTTCGCCAATTGCTTGTGTGTGTTGGTGCTTGTTGCTGGGCTGTTTTATTGCTAACGCCCTTGTTGGTGCCGCTATCCCGATTAGAGCCGCGCCTGCCAAAATATTTCGACGGTTTATTATTTGCTTATCTGACATGGTTACTCCTGATAACGGTTATAGCGAAATTAATAAACTAAACGTTTGCAGGTTACCTAAAATCGTTTGAATTTGTGCTAAATTAATTATATTTTTTTGATATTTCGATGGATGTTTGTTGATCTGTGAAATTCTTACAAACAGGAGAAATATTGAAAGTCGCTATCAAAGATAAATTATAAAATGTACGGAAGGTGAAGAAATTTAAAATTCTTTCCGAATTTCCTTAAGAAGGAAGAATTGTTATGATTTTAATTATCTCCGTAGTGAAAGTTAATCAATAAAACTAAAAATAATCTTTTATTTTTTAGTCTAAAAACAGATCCGTTCATCCAATATTTTAAGATGCTTTTTTATAAATTCGCAATTACATTATAATAATCGAAATAACTTAGTTTTCATATTATGGTAAATGGCTAGCGCCTAAAAACTTAAAACCAATCCGAGCCGTTGAAAACTTAATCGTTTCCATCTTGGGGTTCTCAGACATTTTCACGTCGCGGCAAAATCGCAGGCTTCGTGATGATTGCAAGAGCTGCAATTACCGTTCAATGAGTTAATTTTCTATTAATATTGATCGAATACTTCCGACCATTGCCGAAGAATAAAGTCAAAACGTAAGGTGGATGACGTCAGGGTTGTCAATATCCAATGACACGTAATGTTGCTTATTCACGAATTAAGTTCGACATTCTAACAGTGAACAGATTTGGGCGCTAACGCAGCAATCGTTCTTAATGAATGCTCGAAAATTTTCGAAAAAAATAATTAGGGCAGGCTAATTAAGGAGGAAATAACGAGCGAAAGGCCAACTACAAAAATCACCGCGCCAGCAACCCATTCAAAAATGCATTTGATTGTCCATCTGTTGGAATCGCCAGTCATCATTTTGAGAGCAATATCTTTCATTTTAACCGCAATCAGGGCCAAAACAGACACCGTGATAAAAGTTCCCAGTGACATAGCAAAAACGCTCACAAGGCCATCTAGGTAGTGATTATTTACCGCAGCAAAACTCATAACGAGAAGAGCACCACTGCAGGGTCGTAAGCCAACTGAAAGCACGGCAGAAATTGCCTTGCGCAAATTCAACTGGCCAGCGAGCAGGGTAGGGTCGGCAATGTGCGCTGTTCCACAATCGGCGCACAACATCCCACCACCGCGAAATTCGTGTTTAGTCTTGGGATCTTTATAAATCAATGCTGGTTTATTAATTGTTTCATGCCCATTAAAAACCGGGCTGGTGGCTTTAGAGTCACTTCTAACTTGATGATCGAAAACTTTATTTGTCAGTTTTGCCGATATGTTATTGCGCAGTTTTCGACTGAACAGGCGTGGCGTAGTCTTTATCAGCATCCAAAGTCCAAGAAAAGTGACCAGTGCAAAGCTCGCTGTCGTCAACCAATAGGCAGCGGTTGTCCAGCGAATTGGCAAAAAATAAAACACGGCAACGACGATGATAATCGCGCTCAATGCCTGCAGGAGAGAGGATGCAAATGATAACACAATGCCGCGCTTTAGAGTTTCATCATTGGCGATTAAATAAGAAGAAATCACTGCTTTGCCGTGACCAGGGCCGATGGCGTGGAGGATGCCGTAAATAAATGAGATAGCGATCAGAAAGAGACCAGCATTTGCATTGCTATTCATGGCGACTAAGCTTTTGGTCATGGCTTGCTCGAAAACTTGTTGCCAAATATTGATTTGACCAAAAAACCAGGCAAAAGGCCCGGTTTGCGGCGGCAATTCTTCCGCAACGCCGACACCCAAAGAAGTTCTTGCAGCGACAGACTGCATTAGCGTTAAAATAAGGAATAAAGAGACAGATACAGATTTGACGTAACGTTTCAACATGAAAATTCGATGCGGGTTGCAAGTTGCGACGAAAGATAAGACCCGTTTTTAGGATCGGCAAAAAAATCTTCTGACAAAGAAGATAAATCCTGCGTCAAAACTTTATCTGGGTCTGGTCGATAAACTCTATAGTGGCAATAGGATGGTAAACCCGAAACGACTACGTCACTGTCTGATTTGATCGAGACATCAACATAAAAAGTTGGGTCAGCGACGTAAAATACATATTGGTGTTTCGGTTCTAATTTAAGCGGTTGCTTTGGTTTGTTTTCAAGGTGGACGGAAAGAATTTTCTTCAGTTGTAAGGTAAAAATATTGGGAGCAACCATTTCCAACGATTGGCCATCACATTTCAGGACTTGGAAATAGTCATAATCGGCCATTGAAGTGAATATGGTATGGGTCAATTTTTGCTTCTCTTTTTCAGTGAGCTGGCGTTTATTGGTTTTAGCAAAGTCGACCAGAACACCAGCTGAAAACACCGGGTCAAAATCCCAGTCTTGCACGGTTGACACAAGCTTGCCATCAGAATCGATATTGATTTTCAGTCGGGCAGTGATGAAGACATGGGGATGCGCCGACGCAAAACTACAGCCCCAAAATAACGGTACAAAAATTACCATAAGTAACCGATAAAGCTCGCGCATAAAAAGGCTCTATTCTTCTCTGACACGGGCAGTATTAGTGGTTTTAGACAACGGCGCTTTTATGACCAAAGCTTCTAAAATTTATAAGAACCTTATAAAGGCGTACGTCCTTACGACATTAGGTTGCATCATAAAGCAATTAATCGCCTATCTGACGGTCGTATTTTTTAAACCAATGCGCCAAAAAATCCAACATTAGCCGCACATTAACAGGTAAGTAGCGACGCTCGGGGTAGACTGCATAAAGCCCGATGTCTTTTATCTCATAATCAACGAGGACAACCTTTAATTCACCCCTGTTAATGTCATCTGCCGCCGTAAAATAGGGCAATCGGCTAAAACCCAATCCTGCTCGTGCGGCACTAGCGGTTATCACCGGGCCATTAACCTCAAGCGGGCCATCGACAGCGACTGAAAAGACATGACGGTTTTTATCGATAAAGGCCCAATTATTAAATTTACGATTATTTCTATCAATAATACATGGGAAATTTTTTAAATCTTGTGGTATTTCTGGCTCGCCGTTTTCTGCGATAAACTTTTTGGAAGCGACGGTCACAATTCGAATCGGCGTTAGCTTTTTGGCAATGAGGGAAGAGTCTTCCATATTGGTAATACGCAATGCTAAATCAAAGCCCTCTTCGACGAGATCAACGAAACGATCGTCAATATGGATATCCAGACGGATTTGAGGATATTGAACGAGAAAGTCAATCAGGCTTTGGCCAATCGGTGCATCAGCAAAGGTTCGAGATGCGCTTAATTTTACCCGCCCTCCAACTGTCGAATGGGTCTGCTCCAATGACGCTTTCAGATCGTCAAGCTCTTTAATGATTTCGACAGCTTTTAGGTAATAAGAGTGGCCGGCTTGCGTCAGCGATAACTGCCTCGTTGTCCTATTTAGCAACAATACTCCGAGTTCATCTTCAAGTTCCATGACATGCTTTGACAACAAGGCCTTTGAACGATGTGTTTTTCGACTTGCTGCAGAGAAACCTCCAGCTTCAACCACATCGATAAAATTGCGCATGCGTGCAAGAGTGCCCATTCCGGTTCCATTCCAGAGCGTTTTTTAAACTATGTTAATGCCAATTGTTGCCAACTTCGATACCATTTTGTGCACTATCTACCAACCTAAATAACGAAAACCGTTGAATTAAAATTATTGAGTGTCTATATGCTGGATCTCAAGATGGACAACTTCGCTTGTTCTGGATAACTACGACTCAGCAATAAATCGGAACAAGTGATTGGCAAACACCGGTAAAAAGCTTGTTGCAGCTGTAGCCAAAGACGTTAAAGACGCCAACTATTGATGTCGTCAACATAAGGGTCAACAACATGCCGCAAGCTCATAAAGATTATTTGCGCTCGCTCCACGATTTTCATACATTAAATCACCAGTTACTCGGCCAAAATCAGTGCTGGTTATTTGTGAGCGCCAAACGCGTTATAAATAGAGCATTGGGTCTTGGAACTTTATAGAAAACTGTGTCGCAAAGAGGAAAATTTTCATTCCTTTAAGCTTTAAAAAAACTAAAAACCAACTTTCCATCCCTTTGCATCACCAAACCATAGCTGGAAAACAACCGTTAAAAAATAGGTTGATGGACTGTGGTGAGGCTTTCTGGAGAATTACCAATGATTACGGATAGAATTGCAGAATTTTTAGCCCAAAAACAACCACAGAGCCCTTGTCTTATCGTGGACACAGAAGTCGTAAAAAACAATTATCTTGGTTTCGTCAACGCCTTGCCGTTCTCGCGCGTTTTTTACGCTGTAAAAGCAAATCCAGCCCCGGAAATCCTTCGTTTACTGGTTTCGCTTGGCTCCTGCTTCGATACGGCTTCCGTGGAAGAAATACAAATGGCTTTTAAAGCTGGCGCGCAGCCTCACCAAGTTTCTTTTGGCAATACCATAAAGAAAGAAAAAGATATCGCACTGGCGTACCAATTGGGCGTCGATTTATTCGCGGTTGATAGCTTTGAAGAGGTTGAAAAAATCGCTCGTGTGGCAAGGGGTTCTAAGGTTTTCTGCCGATTGTTGACAGACGGCGCAGGTGCGGAGTGGCCGCTTTCACGGAAGTTTGGTTGTTCATCGGCGATGGCCGTTGATGTATTGTGTTTCGCAAAAAAATTAGGATTACAGCCTATAGGAGTTTCTTTTCACGTTGGTTCTCAGCAAACTCATCTCGCAGCTTGGGATCACGCGATTAAAGCCGCAGCCGAGCTTTTCTCGGCGTTGGCCAAGCACGATATCAAGCTCAAGATGGTAAATATGGGAGGGGGCTTTCCAACCCAATACATTAAAAAAATACCAGATTTGGACGCTCATAGTCAGGTTATTAAACAGGCTTTAATTCGCTATTTTGGCAACGCTCTACCAGAAACAATTATTGAACCGGGGCGCGCTATGGTGGGCAATGCCGGCGTTATCAGCACCGAAGTCGTATTGATCGCCAGAAAAGATCGAACAGATGACAAAAGATGGGTTTATCTCGATGTTGGCCGTTTTAATGGATTACCAGAAACGCTTGATGAAGCTATCCGCTATAAGATTGTATCAGAGCGTGACGGAGAACAATTGGCACCATGCATACTAGCGGGCCCTACCTGTGATTCTGCTGATGTTATCTATGAAAAAACACCGTATTTGCTGCCGGTTTCCTTACAAGTAGGCGATAGATTATTGGTTTTAGCAACTGGTGCTTATACGTCGACCTATGCGTCAGTTGCGTTTAACGGCTTTGAGCCAATTAAAACCTTTGTGATTTAGCCGTTGATAAACGATGCATGAAAACGGGGAAACCTCGCCAAAAATCAGATTAACACACTCGTTTATCAGTTTGATTTTTTGAACTTTTTGATTATCGTATCTGGTGGCGCCCCATTAAAGGCAAGCGGCTAATAAATGGGCACTACGCGATGCAACCGCGTGGTGTTAAATGACATTAGCCGATACTTGAAAACGTCCGCCAATGTCGATGGTCAGGTGCCACTTAACTGGCGGAAATTATTCTTTCGTCAATGATTACAGACAGCGGGATTGGTTTCAACCCATTTACCGATGGGGTCATCACTTTTGGTATCTCATGCATGGTTATACCGTTAGAATTTGAATTGTTATACTGCAGTGTATTGTGCAATTCAGTAGGGATCAGAATATAGGGAATGAAGTTAGAGCTGCCAACCGAATCATGATGAGTATTGGTCTTATCTTGGCTTAGCTGGGCGTAATCATAAACAAATCGGCTCGCAAAATTGCATAGATTACTGCCACCAAATACCACCAAGGAATCAAAACCACCTTTGCTGAAGAGCTCGCTTATGAGCAGGGTATTTTGAGCTGTATAGGGTTCATCAATTGCTGAGGTTACGCCAAAAATGAGTGAGGCTTTGTCAACGCGGCGTAAAATTTTTTTTAAAGCTGGGTGCAATGTATAACTAGCGCTTGTGATAAATAGTGGTGCTTTCAATCCAAATTCGCTGACGACGTTTGAAACGCCCCTGATAGACCCTGCACCGCTTATAACAAACGGCAAGGAAGAGCTACTGCTGTGTCCGTCTAGAGCCATAGAGTCCCACGTGTATATAGAAATTTACAATTAATGGCGAAAAGCACAGGCAGAACGAGCGATCCGTCCGCGCATCTTATAGTTTGACTTGCGCTTTTTTCTAATGTCGGCGCAATTCTTCGTTAAAACTATCGGTAAAGTTTGCCTGATCCCATTCAAAATTACAATTTTTTGGATAATCATTTTTGCATCGAGGTCCTAGTAAAAAGGCAGAAGCTTCGCCCGAATCCCTAGAATTTCATTGTTTTTTGAAAAAAATTTTAATGCAACGATAACGATAAGTTGATCATTGTCTACAACAACCACAAAGGCAAGTCGTCGAGAATAGACCGGCCATTCTCTACAAACGTTGCCTGCGAAATAGCAAAGCAGATTTAACAGTATTATTTATTACCGAGCGGATCTTTCGGTTTTTTAACGAAACAGACGAGAACGAGTAAGACGACCATGAGTATCGTCAACAAATAAAACGTATCGGCGAATGCCATAACGGTTGCTTGGAGGCTAACCACACTCGTCAATTGTTGCAATGCAGTTAACTGCTGATCCATGCCCGGTACGTTGAAAGCGGCAGCCATTCCCCGTAATGCCGCATCGACCTGGACATCACCCCAACGTAAGGTTTCAGCTATTCTTGCGTAATGAAAGTCGGTCCTGCGCATGATCACTGTATTTATTAGGGCTATGCCAATGGCGCCGCCAAGATTTCGCGTCAAGTTAAACAAGCCGGAAGCGTTCTTCAGTAGTTCAGGCGTCAGAGTTCCTAAGGACAGGTTGCTGATTGGTACCATGCAGAGCATTAAAGAAACGCCACGGAAAATTTGCGGCCAGAATAATTCCCAAAAGTCCCAGTCAACAGTTATCTGCGTGACCATCCGCGTTCCGATTGCAAAACCTAAAAATCCCAATGCAATTATCAAACGGGAATCGATACGCGTCGACATAAAGCCAACAACCGGAGCAGTTAAAAACATTGCCAGACCGGAAACAAACATTGTTTCTCCGATCATAAGTGAATCGTAACCTCTCACCCTGGCAAGATAAAGCGGATAAACATAAGTAAGCCCAAAAATTCCAATTCCCATCGCAAGTGAAAAAAACGACCCCAGAGAAAAGTTAAGATCACTAAAAGCGCGAAGATCAACAATCGGATCTTTAGCTTTAAAAGCACGAACGAGAAACAAGACGCCAGCTATAGCCATTATGATGGTGAAATTGCGGATTGTTTCGTCCTCAAGCCAGTCATTGCGCGGTCCCTCTTCCAAAATATACTCAAGTGAACCGAGGAACAACGCCATAAACACTAGGCCGAACCAGTCGAACCGCTTAAAGAGTGTTAGGTTTGGCTGGTCAAAGTCAATTAATCGCCAGGCGGCAATCGCTACAAAGAGGCCAAAAGGTAAGTTGACGAGAAATAACCAGTGCCAAGAAAAGGTGTCGCTCAAATAACCACCGAACGTTGGTCCAATAGTTGGTGCGAGTGTCGCAACCAAACCGATAGTGGGAACGATGACGCCACGCTTCGATACAGGGAAAGCGGTATAGGCAACTGCAAACACACTCGGTATCATACCGCCACCGACAAAGCCTTGAAAGGCACGATAAATGATCATTTGGTCTATGGACGTCGCAGTTGCACATAATCCCGATGATATCGTGAATAACAATGCCGAAAGCGTAAAAAGGATTCGCGTCGATAAAAGACGCGATAAAAAACCAGAAAGCGGAATCATAATGACTTCCGCAATGAGATAGGATGTCTGCACCCATGACACCTCGTCTGGACTTGCAGCAAGACCGGCTTGTATCTCAGAAAGTGAAGCAGAGACGATTTGAATATCCAAAATCGCCATGAACATACCGAAAACCATCACCACAAACGCAACGTAAGCACGCAGACTTACGTTTTCGCTACCGACATCAGTGGTTTGATGGGCACCTGACGTGCTGGTGTCGCTCATCGCTTCACTCACTTTTGGCTTAAGGGCTTTGCCCCTGCTGGCTTAGTTCGTGTATCTATGGTTACCACAACGCTCATACCAGCTTTAATCCGCCCTGTTGCCAAAGCCGATTCTGGTATAGCAATACGGACGGGAACGCGCTGAACGACTTTAGTAAAGTTTCCAGTTGCGTTTTGTGGAGGTAGGAGCGAAAATACGGCACCAGAGGCAGGGGCGAGTGATAAAACTTTGCCTTCAAAGGTTTCGCCATTCAAACCGTCGACTGAAATACGAACACTTTCTCCCCCATAAATAGAAGCAAGTTGGGTCTCTTTATAATTTGCGTCGATGTAAAGTTGATGGAGAGGGACTAAAGCTGCAAGTCTTTGGCCATTGGTGACGAAGTCGCCTTTTTTTGCCGATAAGTTGCCAACCACGCCGTCAAAAGGCGCTCGAATTACAGTAAAATTTAGATCACGCAGGGCTTTATCACGCATTAATTCGAGATCGCGCGTCTGGCTTGCGGTTTCGCGTAGTTGTGCCTCCAAGACGCTGATATTTGCCTCAGCCGAAGCGATTTGAGCATCAGCCCGCGTCACATTCGCCACCGCTTGGTCGAGCGCTGACTTTGCATTATCAACTTGAGACTGTGCTACATACCTATCCCGGACAAGTTCTGTCGCCCGCTTCAATGTGATTTTTGCGTTGGTTTCAACAGCGGTAGCGGCATCTTTCTGGGCGCTTGCCTCATCTAAAGAAGTATGCGCAGCTTTAATTTGCGCCTCAATACGTGCTAATGTTCGGCTCTGCGTTTCGAGTTTTGATACTGCTTGATTGTAAGCAATTTTGTAGTCGCCGTCATCCAGACGAAAAAGGACATCACCCTTTGTTACTGGTTGGTTAGCCAAAACGCTTACTTCTTCAATATAGCCGCTAACCTTTGGCGCAATCGCTGCGATATCTCCTTGAACGTAGGCGTCATCGGTTGTCACCAGATAACGCCATTCCGTCAACCAACGAAGTCCTAAGAAAACCAGGATTAGTGCGATAATGATACCGATTATCGTATAAATCTTCTTGCGTTTTTGGTTGCTATTTTTTGGTGATGGATTAGGATTTGTGGTGTGATCGCGCATGAATATAATTTTCCAAGATGTCGCAGTTGAGGTGTTCTTATCCGAATATCACATTATTAGCAAAAGTTTTGGCATATTTGCTCAATTTATTTCACCGCTACGCTGGTTATCCTTTTTATTAATCGAATGGATTCATAGCGTTGGAAATCACTTTATTAGTCGGCGTCCATTTGGAGCCACCGCGTTCTGACGGATCAATCAATTCTCTGTAAGCGGGCAGGTGGCCTGACGAAACCCCCTTACATTATTCAGTCGTCGCTGCACGTTTAAGGTCACGCAAAACGGGTGGATCTTTCGCGACAATACATCTATGACAAAGGCCACGCATTTCAATGGTTGAGTGCCTTAATACAAAATCCAATTGACCGGTCAGTTGTATCATGGCTTGAGCCAGAGGACGATCTTCGACTTCCACAACATTGCCGCAGTGATCGCAGATAGTGAAGGTAGCACTGCCATCTTGTGCATGATGGTCATAACAGCATGCAATGTAACTGTTCATACTTTCAAGCTTGTGAACGAGATGCAGCGCAATCAGTTTATCAAGGGCGCGGTATACCTGAAGTGGCGCTCGAAATCCATCATCCCGTAACTCCGCAAGCAGGGCGTAAGCACTTAGTGGTGTGCACCTTTTTTTCAGTAAATTAAGTACAATTTCTTCTTTTTTGGTCAAATTTTGATCCATTTAAGCTCTCACCCGTTACGTGGCACTAATCGTGTTAGTAAGAAAATTACGAATAAAGTTACGACGATCGAAGGTCCTGAACTCGTGTCGAAATGGAACGAACCCAGTAAGCCGATGATTGAACCAACGACGCCGATGATTGCCGCCAGCAGCGCCATGATTTCTGGGGCGACTGAAAATCGTCTTGCTGTCGCCGATGGAATAATGAGTAAAGCCGTGATCAATAGTATGCCAACGAGCTTCATTGCTACAGCGATGACTAAAGCTAAAATCATCATGAAAGCAAACCGAGTTAATTCCGGCCGCATATTTTCCGCCTTTGCTAAATCATCACTAATTGTCATTACAAGGAGCGGACGCCATATCAATGCAAGCAAAGCTAAAACGACAACACATCCCCCCCAGATTACAAAGAGGTCGAATTGAGATGCGGCCAGAATATCTCCGAATAAGTAGCCCATAAGGTCAAATCGTATCCACGTCATAAACCCGACGAGCACTAGGCCAATAGCAAGTGTGGAGTGGGATAAAATACCGAGTATCGAATCGCTGGACAGTTTTTCGCGAGACTGGAATAAATAAAGGGCGATTGCGATTATGAGTGCCAAAACAAACACTGTCAAAGTCGTATTAACACTAAAAAGCAAACCAAAAGCTACACCAAGTAAAGCAGAATGCGACATGGTATCGCCAAAATAGGCTAACCGTTGCCATACGACGAAACAGCCAAGCGGCCCTGTCATGAGCGCGATGCCAACAGCGGCGAATATTGCGCGTAAGAAAAAATCATCAAGCATGAGACGTCTTTTCTTCAGTTTTTTGTTGTTTATGTTTTAAGGGTTGGGGGACGACCTTATCAGGATAAATATGCCCTTCAAGGTCATGGCGATGGTTATGTTGATGGTGATAAATTGCAAAGTTTGGTTTTCCGCCTAAAAGTTCATTATAAACGTCGCTTGCCGCAACAACTTCTGGGGTGCCACTACAACAAATATGGCCGTTTAAGCAAATAACTCTGTCAGTAGACGCCATGACGATATGGAGATCATGTGAAATTAATAGGATAGCGCAGTTAAGCTTCGCCCTTAAATTGGTAATGAGCTCGTAAAGCTCACTTTCTCCACGAAAATCAATGCCTTGAAGCGGCTCATCAAGCACGAGGATATCAGGCCTTCTGGCGATCGCCCGCGCAAGCAGTACGCGCTGCAGTTCACCACCTGATAAATAGGCTATTTGGGCATGTTCAAGATGGCCTACGCCGACATCGTGGAGCAATCTTTTTATCTCCTCTTGATTTATTGCGCATGTCAATTTTATCAGCCGTGATACAGAAATCGGCATTGACTTATCAATCGACAATTTTTGGGGAACGTAACCCATGATAAGATTCGGTTTGCGCCAAAGCTTGCCCGCATCAGGCTTCAGAATTCCTAAAGCAAGCTTCGCTGTTGTCGTTTTTCCCGAACCGTTATAGCCGATTAAGGTGACAATCTCGCCGCGATTAAGTGTTAGATCTATATTTTTAACCAGCCAGCGATTATCTCGAAACAGACCCGCATCGGTCAGAACGAGTAACGTCTCATTTTTGTTGGCAACCATATTTTTCATTTTCTCTAGTTGTGTCATTCGCTTAATCGTTCTATAGCATGAATTGAAATGTTATAAAATAACGTTTTATCCCTAACCGTCTAAGGAATGGTAATCGTATGAAGCTAATTATCCATCTAATTGTTTGTGGTGTGCTCAGTGTCGTAGCGAGTTCTGTTGCATTGGCGTCACAAGTTCCAAATGTCGTTGTTTCAATTAAACCGCTCCATGCATGGGCGTCTGCAGTCATGGAAGGGGTTGGCACACCTGAACTTCTGGTTAAAGGAACGGGTTCGGAACATGGTTATGCATTGAAGCCGTCTGATGCCGATATGCTTTCCAAAGCAAATATTGTTTTCATTGACAATAAACATATGGAAACATTTCTTGTCAAACCTTTAGAAACCCTGGCGCCAAAAGCTGAAGTTGTAGCACTTTCCGAAGCTTCCGGTGTCAAATTATTGCCATTGCGTGAAGGTGGGATGTTTGATCCTCATCATCATGGCGACGAACATGGGTCAGAACATGCCGATCATGATCATAATCACGGTGAACATGACCTCCACTTCTGGCTTGATCCAATGAACGCGGTTGCGGCTACATATGCAATTGCTGATGATTTGAGTAAGCTTGATCCCGATCACGCTGCGCGATATCATGCTAATGCTGAAAAGTATGTCAAAACTCTTAAAAATACCATCGATCAAATTCAAAAAAAGGTAGCCCCTTACAAGGGATTACACTTTATTGTCTTCCACGACGCCTATCATTATTTTGAAAATCGCTTTGGATTAAAGGCGGCTGGTTCAATTACAATCGATCCCGAACATCAACCAGGTGCCAAGCGGCTACAAACCATCCATCAAAAAATAAAAGATCTTAATGCTGTTTGCGTATTTTCCGAACCGCAGTTTGAGCCAGCGGTTGTGTCAATTGTGATTGAAGGCACGAACGCCAAAAAGGGTGTGCTTGATCCATTAGGTGTCAATCTTGAGCCCGGCAAAGATGCCTATCCGGCACTCCTTAACGAAATTAGCGACTCGCTCATTAAATGCGCGCAATCGCAATAGTCACTTGTTAAACAGAGTGTTAAGGGGAGGGAACTCATTTAGGCTTTCACTTAAGATAACGGCGCTGTCCGGCGCCGTTTATTTAACTTCCCTTTGAACTTGCAACTTTTTTGGGTCATATTAGTCTAGAGACACAACAAATCAGGTGTGCTTGAACTTGATTGATCCCAGAGGAGAATTGTGGAGAAACCACATCAAGCTTTCAACCTAGATTTTGGCGAAAGCACGATTTACGTTAGCGTGATACTGCTTTGTCTATTCTAATGTATCGATCGTTGGGTCGCAAACAACTTCTCCACATGCTAAGGCGCAGCGTGTCGGTCTGCTTCAACACTGATGAACTTCCTTTATTCGAAATTACAGTGCCTGTTCTTCGCCGACTCAAAAAGTAGACGGTTACATTCGTGAACTTGTAGCGATCATTGGACTAGTGCTCGTCTTAGATCTTCAAATCATTGCGGACTGAGCAAATAGGGGGTCAGAAACTGTTGGCGACGGATGAGCCGACCGATGAACGCAACAAATCAAACATCAAACCTAAATATTTTACACTCATTGCTGCTCGCCTTAGTATTATTGGGCTTGGGAAAAGCGCGGGGCTGACGGGAAAATCGCATAAAGAATTCGTCGAGCATTATATCCCCGATATTCAACCGCATGTTCGTCGTCGCGCCGTAACGAGAATTAAGCGCACTCATGGACGCTGGCAATATAACTTTAGTTGACCATCGTCAGAATTATAGCGGGACGCTGCTAGAGCGCAGTTCACAGTTTGATCAACATTTGCCAATTCTATTCGTTCAACTTATGGGGATGTCTTTATTAAGGCCAAAGTCGTAGTTTTTCTTTGCTTCTTGCCAGGCTTGGCTTTATTCGAAATCTTAATCCAAGGGGATTCTGTTTTATGAACCAAGGCTATCTTTCCGGTGGAGTCGATACATTTGGAACAGTCAGCATGAACCGATGGCAGTGCAGTGGTGCGTAACTTTAAAAAAAACCATCAGCGACGCTCTTCTAGTAAAACTAAGTTTGGCTGAATTTTGCGAATCGTTAGAAACATTTCAGGAGATTCGGTCATCATAAACGAGCGTGAGGAACTACATTTAACCAAAACAAAGCTTGATTTTATTTATTGAAAACCAGATTACCCAGTTGGTAGCCTTAAACAGCAAACGCAAGAGTACGCTTTTTAGGGTGATGCGGTGGAACACTAACGGCACCCCACAGGCTTAAAAGAACGCCACTTAAGCTCAAAGATTTTGGAAATCTCAACGAAATCAGCGCGATAGTGGCTGATAGTTGATTTTGTCGTTGTCTATGACGACTAGCGGATGCGCAATTTCAAACCAAAAAAGGTCAAATGGACAAAATTTAGAGTTGACAGTTTAGAGTTAGGGGGTCTATATAGCTGGACAACGAGGGCGCTTCGCCGCTAGCGACAGTGGTTTGCGCACTCAA
>Ga0308161_1001811_pt1 | contig 24299 bp, 18 predicted proteins | sample PhyFR2_FD_201034 | JGI IMG/M metagenome (GOLD analysis project Ga0308161, IMG submission 201034) | Phyllosphere microbial communities from UC Gill Tract Community Farm, Albany, California, United States - DLSLF.R2 | ecosystem: Host-associated > Plants > Phyllosphere > Unclassified | place: USA...
TGCTGGCCGGCATCACCGGCACGCGTCCGCGATACTTCCGGCCCGGCACGGCGTTCATGGATGACGTCGCTGCAGACATCCTGAAGGCATTGGACGTCAAGCCAGTGGGCTTCAGCGTCAACGGCGATGGCGGTGCAACCTACCCGGCCCCGGTCGTCGCCAGGGAAGTGGGAAAGGCCAAGCCCGGAGACGTGGTGATATGCCACGGCAACCATCCCAGCGGCGGAACGGCCGAGGGCGTGAAACAGGCCGTGGACAAGCTGCTGGCGGGAGGAATGTCCTTCACCCACCTGGCCTGAGAACGTCCTGCGGGTCCGGTGGCGGGCCACAGGCTGATCCGATACGTTGAAAGTGAAGCCCTGCCCATCAGCGGTGGATGCCAGGCCACGGTCCTGCTGCTGCCAAACGTTAGGAATTCCCCATGCCGGAACAGCAGAACATCCCAACGACCGGCTGGGTTCCTGCCTGGGCCGATCTCCAGGAACGTCCGGCCGAAGCGGCCAACCACGGGTTCGCCGTCGGGACCGGCGCGGAGCAGTCGTCCGAAGGCCTCGAGTACATAACGGGCTGGCCGGCCCCGGGCGCGGAGGAGCTTGCAGCCAAGGCTGCGGCCGAAGGGATGCGCCTCACCCTGGTTACCGCTGAATCCGGCCTCACGGACGGTCCGGCCCCCGAGGGCCTCACCCCGGTGTCCGAGCTGGTGCTGCTCATGGCCCCCACGGCGGAGCTGATCACGGGTGTGGAGTTGCCCGAGAATGCGCAGGTGGCGCTGGCACCCATGGAGACGTTCGACGCCGTCGAAATCACCCTCTTTGACCGCCCGGTGGCACGGGGGCGCATCCAGGTCCGGGACGATTTCGCGGCGGTGGCCATCGGGGAGCTGCCCGAGGGGCCGGAAAAGGAGACGCTGGAACGGGCGCTCTTCGCGGCCATGGCCGAGGAGGCCTTCATCCACGGCTCAGAGTACCTGCACATGGTGGTCGGGCAGGAGGCCGCGGCGTCCTACAAGGCGTCGGGATGGACGGCGGCGGCCCGGCTGGTGAGTTTCGAAAAGAAATAACGACGGCGGCGGCCCGGCCTCCGCAGCCCGGGCCGCCAGGGCGTCATGGCAGGAACTAGTAGGGCCTGCCCACCACTACCTGCGACGGGCTATGGGTGACGTAGCCGTTTGCCCAGGAGAACAGTGCCCGGACTTTTTGCTGGAAGCCCGGGAGCAGGGCAAGGTGGACTGCCAGCCACGATACGAATGCCAGCGGGCCCTGCAGCTGCAGGCGCCGGCGGCCCAATTCCGCCACCGCTGCTCCGCGGCCCACCATGGCCATGTACCCTTTGTCCCAGTACCGGAAGGGCTCCCGGACGCCGCCGGTCAGGTCCGCGTAAATGTTGCGTGCAGCCCACTTTCCCGACTGCTGGGCCACCGACCCCAGCTGGGGAAGTTTGTTACCGTCGGCATCGGTGATGTTGGCGGAGTCGCCCAGAACGTAGACGCCCTCGAGGTCAGGTGCGGTCAGGTCAGGCTGCACATCCACACGGCCGCCCCTGCCCTGCTTCAGGCCCGACTCGGTGATGATCCGGCCAGCCTGGAGGCCCCCCGCCCACACAACGATCCGTGCAGGGATGACGGTCCCGTCCTTGAGCGTCACTCCGTCGGTGCGCACTTCACCCACTGGCTGGCCCATATGCAGCTGGACCCCTAGTTTGGTCAGCCGGTCGCGCGCATAGGCCTGCGACTTCTCCGAAAAAGCAGCCAGCACGTTGGGGACCATGTCCACCAGGTGGACATGGCAGCGGGCTGCCAGCCCCGGTGAGAAGTACTTTGGCACGAGGTACTTGACGTTCTCCGCCAGCGCCCCGGCAGTCTCCACGCCGGTGGGGCCTCCTCCCACCACGATCACGTCAGCTTCGGCGGACGGCTCGCGATCGGCCTCGTCCAGGGCTGCGGTGATGGCAGCGCTCAGCCGCGTTGCGTCGGCCACTGAGTACAAAGGATAGGCGTGCTCATCAGCGCCGGGGGTGTTGAAGAAGTTCGGCACCGCCCCCGTGGCGATGACCAGGATCCGCGCGCGGTAACTGGACCCGTCCGCGGTGGTGACCGTCCGGTTGGCCGCGTCAATCGCGGTCGCTTCCGCAGTCAGGACGCGGACGTTATTGATCCTGCGGAACTCCGACCGGAGTGGCCGGGTGACTGCGGAAACACCAATCTGGGATGCAGCCACTTGGTAAAGGAGCGGCTGGAACTGCTGGTAGTTGTTCGCGTCGAGCAGCAGCACCCGGACGCCCTTGCGGCCCAACTCCTCAGCCGCCGTCTTTCCCGCGAAACCGCCGCCAACCACGATGACCTGGTATGAATCGTCCATTCGAGCAACATACCCCTCCCAGCCGGTGAGTAACAGGGGCCCGGGGCGCTGCGCCACCGGGACGTTCACCGGGCTGCAGGCGCGGAAGCCTGCGGGGCCCCCGCCCGGCGGGCACCTAAGATGGCGGCATGGAAGACGAAGCCCTGGCGGATATTGCGGACCGCCTGTATGCCGGGGCGCTGGAGAACTTCGTGTCCGCCCGTGCCGCCGCGGCCAAGGAGGTGGCACGCCGGGACAAGGATTTGGCGGCGGCGGTCCGCGGCCTGCCAAAGCCGTCCGTCGCTGCGTGGGCAGTGAACATGCTTGCACGGCACCGGCCGGACGTTCTGGCGGGGCTGGGCGAACTCGGGGAACGGATGCGGTCAGCCCAGGACTCGCTTGATGCTCCCGCCCTGCGTGAGCTGGGCCGTGAACGCCGCACCATGCTCGCCGACGCCGTGGACACCGCCCGGTCCGTCGCCCGGGAACAGGGCCGGCCCATCAGCGACACGATGGCTTCCGATGTCGAGGAAACCCTCCGGGCCCTGACGGCAGACCAAGGCGCGGCCAGCGCCGTCGGCAGCGGGTGCCTGTTGAAAGTCCTCTCTGCGGACGGCGTCAATGACGTCGACCTGGAAGGGGCGGTTGCCCTCCCCGGGCTTCCAGCGCCGTCCACGGAAGACGCGGGCACTGCCCGCCGGGCCCCGGGGACAACAGCGCCAAAGACAACTACGTCCAGGGGGCCAGCGGCAAGGGAGCCGTCGGCAAAAACGCGGACGACGGCGGTCCCTGGACCGGAACCGAAACCAGGCAAGCCCCGGCTTGAGGCCGTCCGGCAGACTCCGAGGGCAGCCTCACCGCCAGCGCTGGAACGGGCCAGGGCGGCCCTGGCGCAGGCGCAGGCCGACGAAGGAGAGGCATCCCGGCTGGCCGCTGAACTGCAGGAGCAGGAAGAACAAACCCGCGGCAGGATTGTGGAACTGCAGCAGGAGACCGCGGAGCTGCGCGCCCGGCTCAAGTCAGCGGAAGAAAGCCTGGAGCGCGCCCGCAAGCAGGTCGCGGGCACCTCCGCCGAAGCGAAACAGGCGAAGCGTGCGGCAGAAAAAGCCAGCCGCACAGCCATGCTTGCGCGGGAGAGGGTACTTCGCCTGGACAGGCGGTGAAGTCCCTTGGCTCCGGTCCGGAAACCCTCTCGCCCTGGACGCCGCCCGGATTTACTGTTGACCTATGGATGCCGCAGCAACCCATGCTTTCGCAGTACCACCTGTTTCAGTCCACCGCCCCACAACGGCCGCTGAAGACGTCGTCACCCTCGCGGCCGGTGTCTGGCTCCTGGCCGGCACCTATGTTGACGGCTGGGCCCACAACAACCTCCGCGGGCTCGAGACCTTCTTCACCCCATGGCACGCGATCCTCTATTCGGGCTTTGCAGCCTGTGCCGTATGGATCGCGGCCCTCACCTGGCGCCGGCACGCCCCGGGCACCCCGTGGACGGAAGCCGTTCCCGCCGGATACGGGGCTGCGGTTGCCGGCGTGGCTCTCTTCCTGGCATCCGGGCTGGGTGACTTCGCCTGGCATTCGGCATTCGGTATTGAACAAAACATCAGTGCCCTCTTCAGCCCGTCCCACCTGGGGCTCGCGGCAGGCGGATTCCTCATTCTCGGCGCCCCGTTCTCCGCGGCCTGGAACGCTCCCACGCGGCCATGGCAACAACTCATCCCCGCCGCGGTGAGCGCCATGCTCGCAGGAATGGTTGCAGCGTTCATCCTGCAGGAGTTCGCCGTCTTCGCCCGCCACGGGCTGATCCAGACGTACGCCGCCACAGGAGGGGCACAGCCCACGGTGACCGGCCCGACGTCGTCAAGCATCATGGTCTCGCTGGCAACGTTCCTCGTCTCCACGGTGGCGCTCTTCGTTCCGGTCCTGTTGCTGTCGCTGCGGTGGCGCCTGCACGCCGCGGTACCTGCCGCCATGGTGCTGCTCCCCTCCGCAGCCCTGCAGACCATGGTGGCGCTGCGGGACGCCTGGCTTGTCCCGACAGCCCTCGCCGGTGCCCTCCTGGTGGGCCTGGTGTGGGCTCTGGTGCGTCCGGCTCCCGACCGCCGGGGAAGGATCATGGGCGCCGCAGGCCTCTGCCCCATCGTGTTCTGGGGGCCCTATTTCGCAGGGGTGGCGATCCATGACGGCGCGCTCAGCTTCCCGCCTGAAATCTGGAGCGGAACGCTCGTGTGGACGGGGCTTGGGATGCTCGCCTTGGCTGCGCTCACGCTGAAGGTGCGGGGAACGGCAGTCCCCGGCCCGGCACTTGAAGAGGCCCGCTGATCCAGGCTTTACTGGCCCCCGACATGCCAACACGCGCCCCTGGTTCCACAGAATGTCAGACCCCGGTTGCAGACTGGATTCATGGAAAACCAGGCAGTACAGGAATTTCACGTAACGTACTTTGACGCCGATTGTGGCCGGGCCCGTTCCGAGGTCTTTGAGACGCTGGAGGAGGCGGAGCGCTTCGCCTGCCGCCACTGCCATGGCGAAGACAGCTGGGCCGTGGTGGACGCAATAACCGTGGAGCACATCCGGGCGGCTGCCTGAGCTCTCGCCGGAACGCCCTCCGCGGGTCCAGGACCCTTAACGGCGGTCAGCCTGTGCTGACCGGCGGTGGCCGGCAGCACAGGCTGACGTTGGTTTGGCGGCGTATACCGGCCGGTTGGGCCGGTGCCGCCGTCGCGGCCTAGGCGAAGTCGGAGACCGCGGGATCGGCACCGATGCGGCCTTCGCCGCCGGCGGTCCGGTCCAGGTTGTTGATGGCTTCGACATCCTCGGCGTCCAGGGACACCTCGAGGGCTGCGAAGTTCTCCTTGATGCGTGACTCGGTCACGGACTTGGGAATGACCACGTTGCCGATCGCCAGGTGCCAGGCGATGACTACCTGGGCCGGAGTGGCCTGGTGCTTCTCGGCGATGGATGCGATGGTGGGGTCCTTCAACAGCTCGCCACCCTGCCCCAGCGGGGACCAGGCCTGGGTCAGGATGCCCTTTGAGGCTGCGAACTCACGCAGTTCGCCCTGGTTGAAGTACGGGTGCAGCTCAATCTGGTGGATGGCCGGCACTACGCCCGTTTCGTCGATGATGCGCTGCAGGCCCTCGACGGTGAAGTTGGAGACACCAATGGACTTCACGCGGCCGCGCTTCTGGAGCTCGATCAGCGCCTTCCAGGTGTCAACGTACTTGTCCTGCTTGGGCTGCATCCAGTGGATCAGGTAGAGGTCCAGCGTTTCCAGGCCCAGCCGGTCCATGGATTCCTCGAATGCGGCGAGGGTCGACTCGTATCCCTGGTCCGCGTTCCACAGCTTGGTGGTGATGAAAATCTGCTCCGGCGACAGGCCCGAGCCGGCGATGGCGCGGCCCACGCCGGCCTCGTTGCCATAGATCTTTGCCGTGTCGATGTGGCGGAAGCCGGCTTCGAATGCCTGGCGGACAACCTTTTCAGCCACGTCGTCCTCAACCTGCCACACACCGTAGCCGAGCTGGGGAATCGTGTTTCCGTCGTTGAAAGTCAAGGTAGGTGAAAGAGTCATGACTTCATCCTGCCAAAGCCGCCGGACCCGGCGCTGCCATTTAGGGCCCTGTCAGCCAGGCGCTTAACCCGAAAGTATGCTTCCGAATTGGGAATAATTCGCCGCGGCTAAGCCAACTGGCCACCGCGCAGCTGCCGCTCGGCGTCGTCCACCTGCTGGAAGACGGCCTCGGCACGGCGCCGGACCGACGCCGCACCTACGGGTACGGGTCCAACGGCCAGCCGAAGCATGGCTGCTGCCTCGGCAGTCGTGGCAAGCGAATTGCCCGCCTTGGAGAGGGACCGGTGCACGTCCGCGAGGGCTGCCGGGATGTCCAGGCCGTCGCTGGGTGCCCGCCGCTGGGCCTCCATGCACACCGCCCTGACCCGCTGCAGCAGGGCAGCAAGTTCATTGGCGATCTCCACCAGCTCGGCGTACAGCTGGTCATCCTCCACGCCCTCCAACACCTGGTGGAAGCGGTCCAGGCCGCGGTGGAAGCGGTCGTGGGCGCGGCGCCACAGCCCCTTGCCCAACTCCGCGTCGTCCCTGCGTCCCTGCCTGGCAGCACTGAAAAAGCCCAAGCGGAACCTACAGGTACTGCCCCGGACCGTGGTCCGGCTCGTCACGTTGACCGGACGGGGCAGGTGCGCCCTGCCGTGCGCCGGCGGGGGCACGCTGCGGCTCACCGTTCTCGCCAATCACGACGCCGGGCGCAATCATGGTGCCCGGCGGCAGCTGGCGCAGCTGCATCTGAGCAGCGGCCTGCTGCTGGGCGGCGTGCTGGGCAGCGATGGCCGTCTGGATCCCGTGGAAGAGGCCCTCCAGCCACCCCACCAGCTGGGCCTGGGCAATCCGCAGCTCAGCGTCCGAGGGTGTGGCCTCGTCGGAGAACGGCAGGCTGATCCTGCCGAGTTCTTCGACCAGTTCAGGCGCCAGCCCGTCCTCGAGCTCCTTGATGGAACGCTCATGGATCGCTGCCAGCCGGCCCCGGGCAGCATCGTCGAGCGGCGCGGACTTCACCTCTTCCAGGAGCTGCCGGATCATGGTGCCAATCCGCATCACCTTGGCGGGCTCGTCCACCAGGTCCTGCAGGTTGCTTCCCCTTGGCCTGCCGTCGCTGCCGGTCGGGACCGGTGCCGGCTCCTGGGAATCGTCGACGGGAGTGCCTTCCACCGGGAGGTCCTCAGCTGCCTGAGTGTCTTTGGGATCGCTCATGCGTTCATACTCTCACGGCCCGTCCGGCGCAGGCCCACCCGGAACGCCCTCCGGACGCCTTGTCCGCTGCGGGCTCAATCAGCAGCACCTGCCCTGCGGGGTGCTGTCCTGGCGGTCCGTGCGGTCCCGCCAGAACTCCCGCTCGTTGAGCGGCGCTTCCTGGTGCCCCTCCGCCTTGTGGTGTTCCAGGTACTTGGCGTACGCGTCCGCGCCCATGACGCCGCCAAGGTACCGGGCGAAGCCGCGGAAGCCGTTGGCCACCAGGGCGATGCCGCTGCCCATCAGTGACCGGCCCGTTCCAGGCGGGCGTCCGCCGGTACTTTCTCCCATTCGGCGGCCAGCTCGCGCTCAGCAGTGGTGGGCACCAGCCCGGCCGGGGCAAACACCCGTGACGGAACAAATGGGTCCTCGTTGTCCGTGGTGGCCGTGCCTGCCGCCCTGTCACGGAATGCCTTGGCCGTGGCGAGGATTGCCGTCACGATCACGATGATGCTCAGCACCACGAAGATCACGGACAGCCAGCCCTGGATGGCCGTGTTGCGGACCACTGCCTCCATGGCGGCCACGGTCTTGGCGGTGCCGAACTCGGTCTTGCCGTCAGCCAGGGCCTTGCTGAAGGCTGCGTTGTTGGCGAAGTACCCCACGGCCGGGACGGGCGAGAAGATCTTCTGGTAGCTCGCGGTGATGGTCACCACGGCGGCGAAGGCCAGAGGCAGGGCGACAATCCACAGGTACTTGAAGGTTCCGCGTTTGGCGACGATGGCCAGGACCACTGCCAGCGCGATGGCGGCGAGCAACTGGTTGGCGATGCCGAACAGCGGGAACAGGGTGTTGATTCCGCCCAGCGGATCGGTGACGCCCATCAGCAGCACGGCACCCCAGGCGGCCACCATGACGGCGGTGCAGAGCCAGGCACCGGGACGCCAGGAGGCCTCCTTGAACTTGGGGACGAAGTTGCCGATCGAGTCCTGCAGCATGAACCGCGCAACGCGGGTGCCGGCGTCCACTGCCGTGAGGATGAAGAGCGCCTCGAACATGATGGCGAAGTGGTACCAAAAGCCCATCATGGCCGTCCCGCCCACGAACTGGTGCATGATGTGCGCCAGGCCCACGGCCAGGGTGGGTGCACCGCCGGTGCGGGACACAATGCTCTGCTCCCCCACGTTCGCGGCCGTTTCGCTGAGCAGGCCCGGGGTGATGTTCACGCCGCTGAGGCCCAGGCTGTTGACCCATGTGGCTGCCGTCTCCGCGGTTCCGCCGGTAAGCGCTGCGGGGGCGTTCATGGCGAAATACAGTCCGCGGTCGATCGAGATCGCGGCAACGAGGGCCATGATGGCCACGAAGGATTCCATCAGCATGCCCCCGTAGCCGATGTACCGGGTCTGCCGTTCCTTTTCAATCAGTTTGGGGGTGGTTCCGGAGGAGATCAGGGCGTGGAATCCGGAGAGGGCACCGCAGGCGATGGTGACGAACAGGAAGGGGAACAGGGCGCCGGAGAACACGGGCCCGTTCTCGCGGCCGGCGAATTCGCTGAAGGCCGGGACGGTGATTTCGGGCCGGACCGCAACGATGGCCAGCGCGAGCATCACGATCACACCGATCTTCATGAAGGTGGAGAGGTAGTCGCGCGGGGCCAGGAGCAGCCACACCGGCAGGATGGCGGCGATGAAGCCGTAGATGATCAGGCCCCAGGCGATGGTTACCTTGTCCAGATGGAACACCGCGGCGCCCCATTCAGTGCCGGCAACGGCGCCGCCGCCGATGATGGCTGCCATCAGCAGGACGAAGCCAATGATGGAGACTTCCATGACCTTGCCGGGGCGCAGGTAGCGGAGGTAGACACCCATGAACAGGGCGATGGGGATGGTCATGCCAACGGAGAACACACCCCACGGGCTTTCGCCCAGGGCATTGACGACGACGAGCGCCAGGATGGCCACGATGATCACCATGATGAGCAGGGTGGCGATGAGGGCGGCCGTGCCGCCGATAACGCCGAGTTCCTCCCGGGCCATCTGGCCGAGTGAGCGGCCGCCGCGGCGCATGGAGAAGAACATGACCAGGTAGTCCTGGACGGCGCCGGCGAGGACTACGCCGACAATGATCCAGATGGTGCCGGGGAGGTAGCCCATCTGGGCGGCGATGACCGGGCCGACCAGCGGTCCGGCCCCCGCGATGGCGGCGAAGTGGTGGCCGAAGAGGACATTGCGGTCGGTGCGGACGTAGTCCTTGCCGTCGGCCTTGTACTCGGCCGGGGTGGCGCGGCGGTCGTCAGGCTTGGTGATGTAGCGCTCGATCACCTTGGAGTAGAAGCGGTAGCCGATCAGGTAGGTGCACACTGACGCGAAGACGAACCAGATGGCGTTGACGGTTTCACCGCGGACAATGGCCAGCATGAACCAGGCGACGCCGCCCAGCAGGGCGATCGCGGCCCAGAGGGCGATCTTTGCCGGGGTCCATTTCCGGTCTTCGGCCTCCAGCCTGGCCTCGTCCACAGCGGGTGGCGGAAGATTCGGATCCGTAGCCAGCCCGCCCTCCGCCCAGGATCCGTTGTTCCGTTGGTCAGGCACTCCGGCCATGTCTCCTCCTTGAGAGTTATCCCACTTTTGCTACTGGGCACCCTACCAACGCCCGTTCCTCCTCAGAGGGCCGACGGCGGCGCAGCGCCGGGCCGTGCGGTGAGCGGCAGCGACCCGGCGACGAACGACGGGGCGGAGCTTTCCCGCTACGCCATTCCCCCCCGGGACAGCGGCAGGCGGGCGGGCGTGAAGGCCCAGGCAAGCACCGCGCCGGACACCGGAACGGCCAGCACTAGGGCCAGCAGGTGGAGCCACGGAATTTCCAGGGCTGTGCGCATGTCCGTGGACAGGACCACCAGGACGGCCGGCACCGATCCCGCCAATGCTCCCAGGACGGCTCCGGCGCCACCGATGAAAAGTGCCTGGGACCCGGCCAGGGCCTTGCGCAGCCGCGGCGCGGCGCCCACCCCGGCAAGCGTGGCATGGTCGGCACGGGCGTCGGCCAGGGACAGGCCGGTGGTGATGCCTGCTGCGCTGAACGTGATGAGCGCAGCCACAGCGACGATGGACCATGTGGCCCATTGTGCGTCCCGGGAAATTCCCGGCTCTGCCCGGACGGGAATGCCGGGTTGCCCGTACACCGCAGCCGCGGCAGCGGAGGCCGCATCTGCCTGCGCGTCAGAGGGGTATCCGGCAAGCTGGACCAACAGCCCGGCCGGTGCCGCATGGAGGTCCAGGCGCGCGGCCGTTTCCGCTGAGACAACGCCGTAATAGGGAACGGGGACGGCTGGTTCAAGGACGGCCGCGGCGAGGGAATCCCTCCTGACCGTTTGGTGGACAGAGGCCCGCCCGGCCGCCGACGGCACCTGGGTCCGCACATCCTGCGCCTCCACCGTGACCTTCCCCTCCGTGACGAACACCGGGTTGGTCACCACCATCCCGCCGGCGTCCAGCACAGCCAGCGCTGCCGCGGAGGGTTCACGGCCCAGTACCGCCCGGATGTCGTCCGCGCCGCCCACCAACAGGGCGCGGTCGGACGGTTGTTCCCCCACCAGGGACCCGCGGCATCGCCAGTCACCCGGGTCAGCCATCCGTCCCTGGGGTGTCCGCGGGCACTGGTTGGCTTCCGGCGTGGCCAGGGAGCGCAGAAGGCAGTTGGAGGTTGCCGTCCTGGGAGGCAGGGCCAGGTCGGCAGGTCCGTCCGCGCAGGTGCGGAGGCTTTCCGGGGCCATCAACACGTGCGTCCATTCGACTGTCTCGAGGGCACCGGAGAGTGCGGCGGACAGTGCCTCCGCGTCCACCTGCCGGGACGGTGGCCTGCTGCCATCGGATGACGCCGGCTGGTCCACAGTAAGGGGCAGGTACGCCTGGTTCTGCAGGGCACCCCAGTAATGCGATTGCCGCAGTCCCGCCTGTTGGCTGGCAGACAGCACCAGCGCGGCGCTGGCCAGCGCGGCAGCGGCAAGGACGGCGGCGATGGCAGGAACGCTGCGTCCGCGGTTCCGGGCCGAGTCCCGTGCCGCCATGCGAAGCGACAGTGAGAGCCACTGGGTCCGCGAGGTAAGCCGCTGGATCAGCCAGCCGGTCAGCAGCACCAGGGCGGCTACAGCCAGCACGGCGCCAACGATCAGCATCGTGACCACCAGCGGCAGCAGCTCCGCCTGCCGGTCAGGGTCCGCGGTGGACAGGCCCAGCAGCCGGCCGGCTGCCAGCAGCACGGCCGCAAGCATCAGCACGACGGCGCCCGCGACTGTGGTCCGCCGTCCCTTCGGTGCCGGCGCCCGGCCGGATGTGAGTGCTCCCAGCACCGCCTGCCGTGACACTTGGCGCGCGGGCACCATCGCCGCGAGGGAACAGGCAGCGAGGCCCATGGCCATGGCCCCCGCGGTCAGCAGGAACTCAGGATGCAGGCCTGCGAAGCGGACCGATCCGGTCAGCCGGGCCACATTGACGACGACGGCCGCGGCTGCCACCCCAGCTGCGGCCCCCGCTGCGACAGCGATGCCGCCAAGCCACAGGCCGCCCGCCGTGACGACGGCGCCGATGGTGGAGCTGTCCGCTCCGGCGGAGGCCAGCAACGCCAACTCACGTACCTGGCGCTTGGCTCCGACGGCAAAGGCAGCACCGGCAAGCAAACCGACTTCCAGCAGGGCCAGGGTGCCGATCAGGCCGACGGCGGCATAGACCCCCACGAGCGTCGGAGTATCGTCCCGCGGCCGGGAACCGGGAACGGTGCGCTCCGCAAGGGGTGGGGCGTGCAGCACCACGCTGCGCGAGAGGATGCCCACCCCCTTGCTGTTGGCCTCCTTGGTCTGCTGCCAGGTGACCGGTTCCGGACCCACCAGGTAGTAGGACACGGACTGGTGCGTCAGCGGTCCCTGGGCGAGGTCTGCGGGGACCTGGCTTGCCTGCAGGTACAGGACGCTGTTGCTGTCGGCGGCGCCGGCGTCGCGGAGCGTTCCCACCGGGACAAAGGTTCCTGCCGACGTCGTGAACTCCTGTCCCAGGGTGAGGTGGAAGCGGACCATCAGCCCGGGTGACGCCAGCACCTCAGTCCCGCCGCGCGGCGCCCGGCCGTCCAGGAGGCTGAACTTGCCGGTGAAGGCCGGGTTGAGTGCATCCACCTCCCTGCCCTGCAGTGAAACACGCGCATCGCCCACGCCGGTGGTCAGGGGGAGCATCCGTTGCCTCAGGATCCCGTAACCCGGGGGAACCAGGTCAAGCGGATCGCTGGGCCGGAACGCTGGATCCACACGGCCCGTGCTGGAGGCGACCATGGCGTCGTTCAGCGGGTCCTGAAGGGAATCGGCGCTTGGCACCGGAAGCGCGCTGAACCTGGCCTGCGTGGTGCCCAGCTCGTAACGGACGATCTCTTCCGGTGTCCGCTGGGAGCTCTGGTAGAGGGTGACGGCACCGGTCATGCCGGCCACGGGCAACATGATCAGCAGGATGATGAGGAGGGACCGTCCCTTGTGGCGGCCGATGTCGCGGCGGGCCAGCCGGAGGGCAACGCGGTGGCCGCTCCGGCGCCCTTGGGGCACCGGAGCGAGGTCCAGGGGCATCAGAGGCCGGCCTGCGTGAGGAGCATCGTGGGATCGTGCATGGCCGCTGCCTGGTCGATGACGCGTCCGTCCCTGAGGAAGACCACCCGGTCCGCCCAGGCGGCGTGCCTGGCCTCGTGCGTAACCAGCATGACGGCGGCCCCAGCGTCGGCGCGGGCCCGCAGGACTTCCATCACGCCCTGGCCTGTAGTCGAGTCCAGGGCACCTGTAGGTTCGTCCGCCAGGATCAGCCGCCGCTGGCCAACGATAGCCCGCGCGATGGCGACACGCTGCTGCTGGCCGCCGGACATCTGGTCCATGAACCGGCCCGCGAGCTCCGGAATGCCCACCTGCCGGAGCGCGTCGGCGGCCTGCCGGTGCGCCTTCCTGGCCGAGGTCCCGTCCAGTTCCAGCGGCAACGCCACGTTTTCCGCAGCCGTCAGCGTGGGAACCAGGTTGAAGTCCTGGAAGACGTAGCCGACGGCGCGCCTGCGCAGCCGGGCGAGTTCGTTCAGGCCGAGCCCCGCCAGGGGCGTGGACTCCACGAAAACAGCGCCCGACGTCGGCCGGTCCAGGCCGCCGGCAAGGGCCAGGAGCGAGGACTTGCCGGAGCCCGACGGGCCCATGACAGCAACGAACTCACCCGCACTGATGGCGAGGTCAACGTCGCGGAGGGCGGCCACCGCCGTCGCGCCTTCCCCGTAGGTCCTGCCCACTTTGGCGAGTTCCAGGACCTGTTGCGGCCCCTGCACGCTCATCGGCGGGCATCCGCGTTGAACGGGGCGTCTTCCGAGGCCCCGTTGGACGGCTTCCGGGCTGCGGCGGCGTTGGCCTGGGCCTGCTGGACCATCCGGGCTTCGCAAAGGTCCAGCCAGCGGACTTCGGCCTCCGTCTGGAAGATCAGCGAGTCGAGCACCAACAGCCACGCCGTATCCGCGGCCCGTTGGTTCGCTGCCGTGTCACGGCGGGCCTTGGTGTAGTCCTGCAGTGCGCGGATGGATGCCACGCGCTGGGCCTGGATGATGGCCTGCACGTCCACTCCGGGCAGGGTGACGGCGAGCGCGAGCTTGATGGCGAGCTCGTTGCGTGGCGGGTTGTTCCGCTCCACGGGGGCGGCGAACCAGTTCCGTACCTCGGCCTTGCCGGCGGGGGTAATGCTGTACACCACGTGGCCTTCGCCGTCATCGCCTTCCTTGGCCACCAGGGCATCGCGCTCAAGGCGGTCCAGCGTGGTGTACACCTGCCCGATATTCAGGGGCCAGGTGGCTCCCGTACGGTTCTCGAACTCGACCCGCAGCTGGTAGCCGTAACGCGGCTGGTCCTGCAGCAGGGCGAGGAGGCTGTGGCGAATGGACATGTTGCTCCCCCGGGCTAGTCACTCCGGCATGCACAGGCCCCCAAGACCCGTGCATACCGCGTATATCGAGCCTAGCGCGCAAGACCCGTGAGGGCAATACCGGGTATGCACTTCGGGCTGGTCACATGACCAGAAGGACCTTGCCCACATGGTCGCCGGAGTCGAAGTAGCGGTGGGCTGCCGCCACCTGGTCCAATGGGAAGGTCTTGGCCACCAGCGGCCGGATCCTGCCGTCGGCGACCAACGGCCAGACGGCGTCCCGGACAGCGGCCATGATGGCACCCTTTTCCGCCACGGGCCGGGGCCGCAGGGCTGTGGCCACCACGGCAGCGCGCTTCTTCAGCAGCAGCCCCAGGTCCAACTCCCCCTTGGCGCCGCCCTGCAGTCCAATCACCACGAGGCGTCCGTAATCAGCCAGGGCGTCGATGTTTTGGGCAAGATACTTGGCACCGACCACGTCCAGGATCACATCCGCCCCCTTCCCACCGTTCTGGCGCCGGAGGCTCTCCGGGAAGTCCTCATCCTTGTAATTGATGGCGATGTCCGCGCCGAGGAAGGCCTTGGCGGTGCTGACCTTCTCTTCAGTGCCGGCAGTCGTTGCCACCTTGGCGCCGAACGCCTTGGCGAGCTGGATGGCCATGGTGCCGATGCCTCCGGTGGCCCCATGGATCAGGACCGTCTCGCCAGGCTGAAGCTGCGCGGTCATGATGAGGTTCGAGTACACGGTGGCAGCCACCTCAGGGAGGGACGCCGCGGTGACAAGGTCCACTCCTTCAGGCACCCGCAACACCTGCTCGGCAGGCACCGCCACCTGCGTCGCATACCCGCCGCCGGCCAGCAGGGCGACTACCTTGTCCCCCAGGGAGAAAGGCTTGCTGACGCCCGGGCCGAAACCCGCTATCCGGCCGGACACTTCCAGCCCAGGGACCTCCGACGCGCCGGGCGGCGGTGGATAGAAGCCGCGGCGCTGCTGGACATCGGCCCGGTTCAGGCCGGCCGCCACCACATCGATCAGCACTTCGCCCTGGCCGGGCACCGGAGCATCCACGTCCCGGACCTCCAGCACTTCCGGGCCGCCCGGTTCCGATATGTAGACGGCTTTCATGGACTTCTCCCGTTCGTGATTCAAATCCTGGCTGCAACCAGTGTGCACCGGGCACCGTCCCTGGTCCTGTTTTGTTGCAGGCAAGTGCCTATGAAACACTACTAGCTGAGGAAGGTTGTCCGAGCGGCCGAAGGAGCTGGTCTTGAAAACCAGTGTGCGGTAACCCCGTACCAAGAGTTCGAATCTCTTACCTTCCGCAAGGGAACCCCTGGCAGCCGGCACCGGCCGCCAGGGGTTTTTTGCTTTAAGCTCTCCGGCCGCCGTGTTGCGGCCAGGCCATGGCTGCCTATCAGTCCTGCCTGCGAGGCTAAAACACCGGATGCGCCATCACTTTTGGTTCTTATTCCGCCGGTTTAGGGACCAAAAGTGATGGCGCATCTTTCGTTAAGACCTGTTCAGGATGGCGGCGGCGATCTCGTCGGCATCGCGCAACGTGCGCTGGCCGCTGCGGTAAGCGGGGCTTCCGTCCTGGACCGCCTCAGCAGCGATCGCAGTTCCCCATTGGGCGGAAGACAACTGCAGCCCCAGCACAAAGAGGCCTTCGGTAACGGAGCCGTTGGCGGCCACCGGACGGTAGGGGTGGGGTTCTACGTCCAGGCCGGTCGACTCGACGGGGGCACCTTCGGGGGTCATCATGAGCTTGGGCCGCACCAACCCGTCGGACAGCAGCTGCGCCAGTACCGGCGAGTCATTGGCCGAGACCCGGTTGCCTGGTGCCAGTGCTTCCACCATGGCGCGGGCGGACGCCGGCGGGCCCGCGACCCACGGGGAAGAAGCGGTGAATACCCCCGTTTTACGGTCCACCCCAAACTTCGGGTCCGGCCCCACGAAACTCACCACCCCGGCCCGTGCCAGTGCGGCGAGTTGTTCGGACCGCAGCGCCGGGGGTCCGCTGGCCAGGCCCTCCACAAAGGACTCGAACCAGCCACGCAGCCCGGCGACCCACGACTCATCGGTGATGCCGCCGTCGGCCACTGCTGTCTTGAGGACGGCGCGCCCGTGGTGCAGCGCCGCGATGGCCATCTTGACGGGATCGTCCTCCCCCAGGGCGGAGCGGCGTGCATCGTCAAGCAGGAACTCCACCACGGCGGCATCGTGCTCGCGGCGGGAGGCGAAGGACCGGCCCGCCAGCGGAGCCGCCAGTCCAGGCAGGTCAAGCCGGTGGCGGGGGCCAACGTGGATGGCCAGGACGCTTTCCACGCTGTCTTCCCAGTTAACGGAGCTGTGCGCGTGCGGCTGGAGTGCTTCCTCCAGCGCTGCAAGGAATGCCGCAGCGTCAGCCACGGCGCCGGGCTGCGAGCGCACCAGTGTGGAGTAATAGGCCCACAGGGCGTCCCGGTGCAGCAGCGGCCAGAGATCATGGTCGAAGGACGGGCGGATCCCGGTTTTGGCCAGCCGCTCGATGGCCCCCTCGGTGAGGTAGCGCAGGGTGATGGACGAGGCGTAGTAGCCGTTGAGTGCCGCCTTCGCCCGGTACGGCGTTCCGCGCCGGGATGCTGCGATGATCAACGGTTCCTGGCCGGAGGGCTCGTATTCGACCCGCCTGCCGTTGGACACGAATTTTCCCCCGCGGCCTTCGGTGAGCTGGCCCATGGTGTCGAAGAAGTTCAGTCCCATCCCGCGGACCAGGACCGGTTCGCCGGCCGGGATGCGGGACCAGTCGACGTCCGCTGGCACGGCAGGGGGAAGGTACTGCAGCCCCAGCTGGGCGGCTGAGGCTTGGAGTCCGCGCTGCTCCGGGTTGAGCCGGGATGGAATGTGTCCCAGTGCCAGCACCACGGAGTTGGCGCGGATGGCTGCTCCGGTGGCCAGGCCGACGTCGAATCCTCCGCTCGCAGCCGGGCGCACGGACAGTGCCGACGTTTCGTGGAAGTCGACTGTGACGCCGCCGGGCGCCTTGCCCAGCAGTTCGTCAAGGGTGCTGCGCAGGTAGCGTCCGTAGAGGGCGCGGCTGGGGAAATCAGTGGCCTCCAGGACCGCCAGTTCCGCCAGTTCCCCGGTGCTGAGCGCGGGCAACGGGTCCCGACGCTGCTTCAGGCGCCACTGGTCGAACGTGGTGCCGGCAACCGGCGCGGGAAGTGACGGGTCCTGGGGAATCAGTGTGGGATAAAAGGACTGGGTGTTCATGAGGAACAACCGGGACTGGTCCGGCTGCCATACATGCCCGGGACCTGCAGGATAGGGATCCACGACGTCGATGTGGAGCCGCACGGAGCGTCCCGCGGCAGCGGCGTGGGCGAGCAGCCGCTCCAGCACGCTGGTGCCACGGGGGCCGCCGCCGATGATGACAGCCCGGATGCTCTGCGATTTTTCCACGGCATCCAGCGTACGGGCTGGAACGGGGTTGCGCTCCGGAACGCTTGACTTGCCAGCGTGTGGCCCAGTTGTTTGGATGGGGCGCATGACCACCACAGCAGCTGATCAAGCGTCCGTTCCCGGTTCCGGCCGGGACACCTCCGGCACCGCCTCCCTGGACAAGGCGCCGGAGCCCGTCGACGAAAATGTGTGGCTGGAGGACATCTACGGCGAGGAACAGCTGGCCTGGGTGAGGGAGCAGAACTCCCGTACCGAGGACCTTTTGGAGGACGCAGACTACGCCGGGCTGGAGGCCAGCATCCTGGAAGTCCTCGACTCCACCGAACGGATCGCCATGGTGGGCAAGCGTGGGGACTGGTACTACAACTTCTGGCGCGACCAGCAGAACCCTAAAGGCCTCTGGCGGCGCACCACGTGGGAGAGCTACTGTACTGATTCCCCGGAATGGGACGTCCTGCTGGATGTGGACCGGCTGTCCCGCGCCGAAGGCGAAGAGTGGGTATTCCACGGTGCAACGTTCCTGCGCCCGGCGGCCGGCGAGCCCTACCGGCTGGCGCTGCTCGCACTTTCCCCCGACGGCGGCGACGCCAACCGCTACCGGGAGTTCGACGTCGAGGCACGCGGCTTTGTCGATCCCGCCCAGAGCGGGTTCGACCTGCCAACGGCGAAGGGCAACGTGTCCTGGCTGGATGCAGACACGCTGCTGGTGGCTTCCACGGCGGACGGCCTGCCCAAGACAGCATCCTCCTACGCCCGCACGGCGGTAACACTCAAGCGCGGCGAATCCCTGGCCACAGCACCCCGCCTTTTCGAGGTGCCCGAAGACCACATGATGGCCGTGGCCGCGCACGACTCCACCCCCGGCTTTGAGCGGACCTTCGCCGTGGACTACATCGACTTCTTCAACCGCACCAACTTCGTGCTGCGGGACGGATCCTGGGTGTCCATTGACGCCCCCACCGACGTCAACGTGAGCGCGCACCGGGAATGGCTGCTCTTCCGTCCGCAGCAGGACTGGGTGCTGGACGGCACCACCTACCCCTCGGGATCGCTGGTTGCCGCCAATTTCGAGGACTACCTCGCCGGCAGCCGGAAGCTGACCGTCCTGTTCACTCCCGACGCCCACACCTCCCTGCAGTCCTGGAGCTGGACGCGGAACTTCCTGCTGCTCAACCTGCTCAAGGACGTCTCATCCGAAATCCGGGTGCTGGACCCGTCCCGTCCCACCGGCAACGGTGACGGCGGCTGGGCGGCCACGGTCCTGGATGCCTGCCCGCCGCTGCATGACGTGAACGCGTACGCGGTGGACGACGAGGACGAAGAACCCGCCAATGGCGGCGCCGGGGACGACTTCTGGCTCGTCGCCACCGGCTTCACCACACCCACCACCCTGATGCGCGGCACGCTGGAACGCGGCCCGGAGGGTGCCGGGACATCCGGCGTGGTGAGCCGGCATGCGTCGGTGAAGGCCTCGCCGTCGTTCTTTGCCGACGGTGACTACGAGGTGGAACAGCACTTCGCCGTGTCCGACGACGGCACCCGGGTCCCCTACTTCCAGATCGCTCCGCGCGGCCTGCCGCTGGACGGGCAAAACCCCACCCAGCTCTCCGGCTACGGCGGGTTCGAAGTGTCCCGGACCCCGGCCTACAGCGGCACGGTGGGCCGGGCATGGCTGGAGCGGCGGACCGCCCTCTCCGACGGAAGCGACGGGAAGGCTCCGCACTCGCGCGGCGGGGTATACGTGGTGGCGAACATCCGCGGCGGCGGCGAATACGGACCGGGCTGGCACCGGGCGGCGCTGAAGGAAAACCGGCACCGTGCCTACGAGGACTTTGCAGCAGTGGCCCGCGATCTGATCTCGCGCGGCGTTACCTCGCCGCGGCGGCTGGGCTGCGTGGGCGGCTCGAACGGCGGCCTCCTGGTGGGGAACATGCTCACCCGCTACCCGGAACTGTTCCGTGCCGTCTCCTGCGGAGTGCCCCTGCTGGACATGCGCCGCTACACCAGGCTCTCCGCCGGGCACTCCTGGATTGCCGAGTACGGGGACCCGGACGTTCCCGAGCAGTGGGAGTACATCAGGACCTTCTCGCCCTACCACCTGCTCAAGGACGCCGTGGAGTATCCCGAAACGTTTATCTGGACCGCGACCTCGGACGACCGGGTGGGCCCCGTCCAGGCCCGCAAGATGGCCGCCCGGATGCTGGCCATGGGCATTCCCAATGTCTGGTTCCACGAAGCCCTGGAAGGCGGCCACGCCGGCGCCTCCGACAACCGGCAGGCGGCCGCGCTGCAGGCCCGGAGCCAGCACTTCCTATGGAAGGCACTTGCGGGCTGAACCCTTTGGAACCCCCTGCGCGGCTCTCTGTCGTTGGGCCTGACGCCCTTGGCGGGGACGGTTTTGCACTGCGTGACCGGATCTGCGTATCCTTGGTGGGCTAGGAATAGCAATTGGAGACGTGCCAGAGCGGCCGAATGGACTTCACTGCTAATGAAGGGTCGGGGTTAAACTCGACCGGGGGTTCAAATCCCCCCGTCTCCGCGTTTGGCCCCGGTCCTCGGACCGGGGCCTTTTGCGTTTCCGAAGCGATATGGAACGCGCTGTCCGACCAACGGACGCGGCGGGCGCCCCCGGTGCCGCGGTGGCAGGATTACCCCATGGCGGCACGCACCCACCCAGACCAACCGGACAGCACGCGTTCGGGCTGGAACCCGCGCCTGGCGCTGCTGGTGGCGGCCACCTTCTTCATGGAGTTCCTGGACGGCACGGTCCTGACTACGGCCATTCCCAGCATCGCGGCCGACTTCGCCATCCCTGCCGCCGACGTCAACATCACCATGACGGCCTACCTGCTGACGGTGGCCGTGGGAATTCCCATCAGTGGCTGGCTGGCGGAACGGTTCGGCGCCCGGCGCATCTTCTGCTCAGCGATCGCAGTATTCACCCTCGCCTCGCTTGCCTGTGCCCTCAGCCAGGATCTGGCCACCCTTACCCTGAGCCGGATCGCCCAGGGCGCCGGCGGGGCAATGATGGTCCCGGTGGGAACCCTGGTGGTCCTGCGCGGCACTCCGAAGTCCGAACTCTTGCGGGCCACCGCCTTCTTGGTGTGGCCCGGGCTCCTCGCGCCTGTCCTTGCACCGCTGGTGGGCGGGGCACTGACCACCTACCTGTCATGGCACTGGATCTTCCTGGTCAACATTCCCCTCGGCGCGGCCGCGTTCATCGCCGCCCTGCGCCTGGTTCCGGTCGCAGCCGGGGATCCCCGGCGCCGCCTCGACTGGCCCGGGATGGTGCTGACCACCGTGGGTGTGGGTGCGCTGGTAACAGGACTGGAACTGGCCAGCAGCCACCCGGAGCTGCCATGGGCCGGAATCAGTGCCGTGGCAGGGGTTGCGGCCCTGATAGGCGCGGTGGCCTGGATGCGCCGGGCTCCCCATCCCCTGTTCAACCTGCAGGTCTTCCGCACACGGACGTTCCGGGCCATGGCCACCGGCGGATTCGTGTACCGGGTGACCATCAGTTCGGTGCCGTTCCTGCTGCCGCTCATGTTCCAGACGGGATTCGGATGGTCGCCCCTGCAGGCCGGCGCCATGGTGGCGGCGGTGTTCGTGGGCAACATCGGCATAAAGCCGGCCACCACCCCGTTGATCAGGAAGTTCGGCTTCAAGGCGGTGCTGGTGTTCGCCTCGCTGGCATCAGCCACCACCTTCGCCCTGTTCGCCCTCCTGACGCCGGAGACCCCGGAAGCTCTGATGTTCGTACTGCTGGTGTGCAGCGGCGCGTTCCGCTCCATCGGCTTTTCGGCATACGCCTCGGTTCAGTACGCGGACATCCCACCGGCGCAGCTCACGTCCGCCAACACTGTCTCCGCCACGATGGTGCAGCTCGGCACGGGTTCGGGCATCGCCATCGCAGCACTGCTGATCCGGATCTTCGGTGCGCAGGACGTGGTGCTCAACGACCCGGCCGGTCCCTTCCGCGGCGCCTTCATGGCAATGGCTGTCCTGATGCTCGCCAGCACGGCGGACAGCCTGCTGCTCCCCCGGCATGCGGGGGCAGCAGTGAGCCAGCGGGGTCACAGGCAGGATCAACCAGCCAAGGCCGCCGTCAGCCCGCCTGAGCCAGAACCAGGGGAAGCACCGCTCCCGCCCCGGCCTGACGAAGGGCGCGCCCGGCGACGGTAACCGTCCACCTGCTGTCAGTCAGGTCATCGATCAGCATCACGCTCTGGCCCTGAACTGACTGGAGCGCGGCTTCGAGCTCCGGCCCCACCACCAGCCGGTCCCAAACGCCGGCCAGCCGGTATGCGCTGTTACCTCCGCGGCTTCCTGTGGGGCCGCCGTGGACCAACTGCAGCTCTCCCAGGTAGGGGATGCGTCCGATCTCGGAGATCCCCCTGGCGAGCGACCCGACCAGCTGCGGCTTGCTGCGGGAGGGGACGTTCACAATGGCGGCCGGCCTGCCCGCACCGCTCCACCCCGGATTACGGCTGTCGCCCGCGCCCCATTCACGCAAGACCTGCACACAGGCCTGCAGCATTCCAGGGTCCACCGGCCGGTCCTCCGCACCGGCGGCGAACAGCTCCCGCAGGGCCCCGCCCCAGCCAAGGTCCGTGAGGCGGGCCAGGACACGGCCCTCCGAGACGCCTTCGCCCGGCTTGAGTTTCCCCTTCACCGGCACCCCCAGGCGGTCCATGCCGCTGGGCCACTGCAGCCGCGGTTCCAGGACCCCGCCCGCCCGGCTCAGCGTCTGTCCGGCCGCCTCCGTGGCGCCGGCTGCCACGTCCACCGGGAACCACCGGCCCGCACAGTTGTCGCACCGCCCACAGGGACGGGCTGTCTCATCATCCAGCACCGAGGTGATGTACTCCATCCGGCAGCCTGCCGTGTCCTGGTAGATCACCATCGAGTCCTGCTCATCCACCCGGGCTTCCGCGATACGGCTGTAGCGCTCGGCGTCATACACCCACGGGTGGCCGGTGGACCGCCATCCCCCGCCAACCCGTTCCACGGCGCCGTCCACTGACAACACCTTCAACAGCAGCTCGAGCGGCGTGCGTCGAAGGTCAACCCTCGCCTCCAGCGCAACCGTGGACAACGCCGTTCCGGCTTCGGCCAATGCCGTCAGCACGGCCGCTGCCTTCTCCTCTGAGGGCATGGACGCAGTGGCGAAATACTGCCAGATGTCGCGGTCTTCGGACCCGGGCAGCAGCAGGACGTCCGCGTTGGCAGCGCCACGGCCGGCACGGCCCACCTGCTGGTAGTACGCCACCGGGGAGGACGGTGCCCCCAGGTGGACGACGAAGCCAAGATCGGGCTTGTCAAAGCCCATGCCGAGCGCCGACGTGGCCACCAGCGCCTTGACCTGGTTGTCCTTCAGCAGCTGCTCTGCCCGCTCCCGGTCCGCCGGATCGGTCCGCCCCGTGTAGGCAAGCACGTTGTGTCCTGCTTCGGACAGCAGCCGGGCGGTGTCCTCCGCCGCGGAAACGGTCAGGGTGTAAATGATGCCGCTGCCGGGAAGATCGGCCAGGTGCGTCAGCAGCCAGCCCAGCCGGGCTTTGGAATCGGGCAGCGACAGGACTCCCAGTCGCAGCGAGTCCCGGCCCAGGGAACCGCGGATGGTCAGGACTCCGGCGCCGAGCTGCTCCTCGATATCGTGCACCACCCGTGAGTTGGCGGTGGCGGTGGTGGCCAGGACCGGTACCGAATCCGGCAAACGGGTGATGAGGTCTGCGATGCGGCGGTAATCGGGACGGAAGTCATGGCCCCAGTCCGAAATGCAGTGGGCCTCGTCAATAACCAGCAGCCCGGTACGCCGCAGGAGTTCGGGCAGCTGGGTTTCCCGGAACGCCGGATTGGTCAACCGCTCCGGGGAGACCAGGAGGACGTCAACCTCATCGGCTGCCAGCTGCTCACGGACTGTGTCCCACTCCAGCTGGTTGGCGGAGTTGATGGCGACCGCGCGTACCCCGGCACGCGCGGCGGCGGCCACCTGGTCCCGCATCAAAGCCAGGAGGGGCGAAACGATCAGCGTGGGGCCCGCTCCCCGGCGCCGCAGCAGCAGGGAGGCCACAAAATACACAGCAGACTTGCCCCAGCCGGTTCGCTGGACCACCAAAGCCCGCCGGCCGCCGTCGACCAGCGCCTCGATGGCTTCAAACTGCCCGTCATGGAACACGGCGCCGGCGTTCCCCACCAGGCCGCGCAGGACGTCCAGGGCCTCGGCATGGGTTGCGGTCCCCGGAGCATCCGGGCCCCCGCGGTCTGCATCTGCGGTGGAAACTGTGGAAGCGTACTGGTTATTGGCCATTGATTCAGTATCCCAGCACCCTCCGACAGCCTGGACAGAGCAGGGCTGCTATGTGGAAACAGCCCCAACAGGGGGCACAAAGCCGTGCTGTTACGCAAGTTCCCATAAAGCCCCCTTGGCCACATGCGCCGCACACGTAAGATAAAGCCCGTGACTAGCGAACAGACAACGACATTTGATCTCTCGGCATCCTTCAAGGCCTACGACGTCCGTGGGATTGTGGGCGAGTCGATCACCGCCGAAATCGTCGAAGCCGTGGGGGCCGCGTTCGTGGATGTCCTGCAGCTCGAAGGCCAGACCATCGTGGTGGGCGGCGACATGCGTCCCTCCTCCCCCGAGTTCTCCAAAGCGTTCGCCAACGGGGCGGCAGCACGGGGGGCCAGCGTGGAACTGCTGGACCTGATCTCCACCGACGAGCTGTACTTTGCCTGCGGCTTCCTCAACCGCGCGGGCGCAACGTTCACCGCCAGCCACAACCCAGCCGAGTACAACGGCATCAAGATGGCGAAGGCAGGCGCCGTCCCCATCTCCTCCGAAACCGGGCTCAAGG
>Ga0308161_1001812_pt1 | contig 24278 bp, 21 predicted proteins | sample PhyFR2_FD_201034 | JGI IMG/M metagenome (GOLD analysis project Ga0308161, IMG submission 201034) | Phyllosphere microbial communities from UC Gill Tract Community Farm, Albany, California, United States - DLSLF.R2 | ecosystem: Host-associated > Plants > Phyllosphere > Unclassified | place: USA...
CATCGGGTGTGATTGCGGCCCGCGGTCGGCTCGGCTATCCTGTACGGTTTTTCACGACCTTCGACCGGATGGCCACCCTCATCGTCCTGCTGCACGGCGTCGGCCAGGCGCCCGCCGACATGGCGCCGCTCGCCGATCTCATCGCCGCGCACGACCCGCACGCGGTCGTCGCCGCGCCGCCGGCCGCGTTGCCGTACGATCTCGGCCCGGCCGGCCATCAATGGTTTTCGGTCGACGGCATCACGGAAGAGAATCGCCCGGGCCGCATCCGCGCCGCGCTGCCGGCGTTCGTCGCGACCGTGGAGGCGCTGCAGCGCGCGCACGGCGCCGGGCCGGGGGAAACGGTGCTCGCCGGTTTTTCGCAGGGCGCGATCATGGCGCTGGCCGCGTGCGAGAGCCGCTTCCTGGCGCGCCGCGTGGTCGCCATCGCCGGTCGCTGCGCGCCGCTGCCGGCGGCGTGGGAGCGGCGCACGCGCGTCCACCTCGTGCACGGCCGCGCCGACGGGACGGTGCCGGCAGGGCACAGCGAGCGGACATTCGAGCGCCTGGCGGCGCTGGGGGCGGACGTCCGGCTGGACGTGGTGCCGCGCGCCGTGCACCGCCTGGCGCCGCCGCTGCTGGAGCGGGCCTGGGATGCGGTGCGTGCGGGGCTCGACGAAGCGCCGGCGCAGACTGGAAACAACACCAGGATAGTATCCTGACAATGTTGACTGCCGAGGGCAAACTTTTCGTTTGCAAGCCGGGCAAGTTCGCGTAATGTTGAGGCTCTTGCTGAAGGGGAACCACTCATGCACGAGCGCGGCGCCAGTGTGCGCGAACTCATCGCCGAGAACGAGGCCTTGCGCCGCCAGTTGAACAGCCTGATCGACCAGGCCGAGAACAACCACGCCATCATGATGCGCCACCAGGCGTTCGACCTGGAGATCGTCGGCGCCAGCACCTTCCCGGAGCTGGTCGGCACCATCTTCCGGCTGCTGCCCGTGATTGCCGACCTGGACGCCGTCACCCTGTCGCTGGTCGACACCGGCGCCGACATCCACACGGTGATGACCAAGCTGGGCGTCGATCTCGCCGCGTTCCCCCACCTGCTGTTCCACGAGGATGCCGAGCCGCTCGGCTACGACCAGGCCGGCGGCTGCGCGCCGAAGCCGCGCCTCATGCCGTTCGACGCGGCCGCGCAGCGCCACGCATTCCCGCGGCCCGGCACCGACCTCGCCAGCGTGGCCCTCGTGCCGCTGCTGCGCAACAAGCGCCTGATCGGCAGCCTCAATCTCGGCAGCCGCGACCCGAGCCGCTTCACCCCGCTGCTCGGCACCGACTTCGTCGAGCACATGGCGTCGATCATCGCCATCTGCCTGGAAAATGTGATCAGCAACGAGATGCTGAAGTACATCGGCTTGACCGATGCGCTGACCGGCGTCTACAACCGCCGCTACATGGACCGCCGTCTCCTCGAGGAAATCGCCCGCGCGCGGCGCCAGACCTACCGCGTGTCGTGCATGTACATCGACATCGACTGGTTCAAGCAGGTCAACGACACCCACGGCCACCTGGCCGGCGACGACGTGCTGCGCGAAGTCGCGGCGCGCATCAAGGCCGAGCTGCGCATGTCGGACGCGCTGGGCCGCTTCGGCGGCGAGGAATTCGTCGTGCTGCTGATCGACGCGGACCTGGACAGCGCCAGCATGGTCGCGCAGCGGATCCGCGCCGGCGTGGCCGACCGGCCGTTCCTGCTGCCGGACGGGCAGTCGCTGGCGGTGTCGGTTTCGATCGGGGTCGCCACGCTCGACGATTTCGAGCGCGACCATGCGATCGAGGGCGTGGCGCAGCAGCTCGTGGCGCAGGCCGACCAGGCGCTGTACCAGGCGAAGGAGGGCGGGCGCAACCGGGTGGTGGCCGGGGTGTAGAGTTCCGGGCCGTCCCCGCTGCACCGTCGCCCCCGCACCGTCGCCCCCGCGCAGGCGGGGGCCCAATTTGCATGCGTTATCCCGGCGCCCGATACTTGGGTCCCCGCCTGCGCGGGGACGACGCTCGATTGCCGATGCCGGCCTGCCGCGGTCCCACGCACCGGCACAACCCTCAGCGCAACAATCTGCCCTCGGCCCGCGTCACCGCGCTGCCCGTCCCGCGCAGCACCACCACGTCGCCCGCGCGCAAGGTCGTGTCGGGATTCGGCTCGATGCGCTCGTTCCCGCGCCGCACGGCCGTGACTTCGGCCCCGACCTCGTCCAGTTCCAGCTCCGCGATGCAGCGCCCGACGGCGCCGGCGTCGTCGCGCACGGTGACCGAGTGCAGGCGCACGTAATTGTGCTCGGTGCCGTCGGCGACGTCGCTGGCGCCGTGGAAGAAGCCGCGCAGCGAGGCGTAGCGCTCGTCGCGCGCGGCCTGCACGCGGTGCACGACGCGGCGCAGCGGCACGCCCATCACGACCAGCGCGTGCGACGCCAGCATCAGGCTCGATTCCAGCGCTTCCGGCACGACCTCGGTGGCGCCGGCCTTCTTCAGCACGTCGAGTTCCGTGTCGTCGTGGGCGCGCACGATCACCGGCAGCTTGGGCGCCAGTTCGTGCACGAGGTGCAGCACCTTGATGGCCAGGCGCGTGTCGGCGAACGTGATCACCAGGGCGCTGGCGCGGTTGATGCCGGCCGCGATCAGCGCTTCGCGGCGCGTGCAATCGCCATACGACACGTTGATACCGGCCGTGCGCGCCTCCTGGACGCGCTCGGGGTCGAGGTCGAGCGCGTACCACGGCAGCTTTTCTTCCGACAGCAGGGTGGCCAGCGACTGGCCGCTGCGCCCGAACCCGGCGATGATCACGTGCTTCTGCGTGGCCATCGTGCGGCTGGCGATCTGCGTCAGCTGCAGCGACTGCAGCATCCATTCGTTGGCCGCGATCTTCATGACCAGCTTGTCCATGTTGGCGATGACGAACGGCGCGGCCAGCATCGACAGCACCATCGACGCCAGTACCAGCTGGATCACGAACGGGTCGATCAGCTTCGAGCCGGACGCGAGGCTCAGCAGCACGAAGCCGAATTCGCCCGCCTGCGCCAGCGCGAGGCCCGTGCGCATGGCGACGCCGTCCGAGGAACCGAACGCCTTGGCCAGGAGCGCGATCAGCGCGAACTTCAGCAGCACCGGCAGGAGCAGCAGCAGCAGGACCACCCACCAGTGGGCCAGCACCAACTGCACGTTCAGCAGCATGCCGATGGTGATGAAGAACAGGCCCAGGAGCACGTCGCGGAACGGCTTGATGTCCTCTTCCACCTGGTGCTTGTAGGGCGTCTCGGAGATCAGCATGCCGGCCACGAACGCGCCCAGCGCCATCGACAGGCCGGCGTGCTCGGTGATCGCGGCCGCCCCCAGGGTCACCAGCAGCAGGTTCAGCATGAACAGTTCCTGCGAGCGGCGCTTGACGACGACGGTGAACCACTTGCGCATCCACTTCTGGCCGAAGAACAGCAGCAGCGCCAGCACGGCGGCCGCCTTGATGCCGGCCCAGGCCAGCGTCATCGCCAGCTCCTCGGCCGGCCGGGCCAGCGACGGGATCAGGATCAGGAGGGGCACGACGGCGAGATCCTGGAACAGCAGGATGCCGATGATGCGGCGTCCATGCTCGCTTTCCAGCTCCAGGCGCTCCGTCAGCAGCTTGGAGACGATCGCGGTCGACGACATCGCCAGCGCGCCCCCCAGCGCCAGCGCGGCCTGCCAGCCGACGTGCAGCGTGGGCGGCAGGTAGCGCGTCAATACGGAGACGAGCACGGTGACGACGATCGTCAGCACGACCTGCGCGAGCCCGAGCCCGAACACGATGCGGCGCATCGCGCGCAACTGGGCCAGCGAGAATTCCAGCCCGATCGAGAACATGAGGAAGACGACGCCGAATTCGGCCAGCGCCTGCGTCGTCGTGCCGTTGTCGGCGAGATTCAGCGCGTGCGGTCCGATCAGGACGCCGACCGCGAGATAGCCCAGCATCGGGGGCAGTTGCAGCATCCGGAACGCGACGACGCCGAGGACGGCGCTTCCCAGCAACAGGAGAGTGAGTTCGAGGCCTGAAGTCATACCGGACGACGGTATGCAGCCGTCGAGATAGAGTTTGTTACGTCTGGCAAGTTTTTTGCTTTCCCAATTCGGCTATACTTTGTTTATGAGTGTAACCGATGAAAAAACAATGCTGACAAGTTTTGATGCGACCCAGGCGGCGCGCGCGCTGGAACTGGCCCGGGCCACGCTCGACAACGAAGGCGACGCGATCCGCAAACTGGCGGAACGCCTCGGCCAGGACGACAGCGTCGCGCGCGCCGTCGCCCTGATGCTTGCATGCAAGGGACGTGTCGTGGTCTCCGGCATCGGCAAATCAGGCCACATCGGCCGCAAGATCGCGGCGACGCTGGCCTCGACCGGCACCCCGGCGCTGTTCCTGCACCCGGCCGAAGCCGCGCACGGCGACCTGGGCATGGTCACGCCGCAGGACGTCGTGATCGCGATCTCGTACTCCGGCGAAAGCGACGAACTGGCCGTCGTGATTCCTGCCGTCAAGCGCATGGGCGTGCCCGTGATCGCCATGACCGGCAAGCCGCAGTCGCGCCTGGCGCTGGCCTCGGACGTGCACCTGGACGTCTCCGTCGAGAAGGAAGCGTGCCCGCTGAACCTGGCGCCGACGACCAGCACCACCGTCACCCTGGCGCTGGGCGATGCGCTCGCCGTCGCGCTGCTGGAGCTGCGTGGCTTCAAGCCCGACGACTTCGCGCGCTCGCACCCGGGCGGCGCGCTGGGCCGGCGCCTGCTCACGCACGTGCGCGACGTGATGCGCAGCGGCGACGCCGTGCCGAAGGTCAGGCCGGACGCGCTGCTCACGGACGCGCTGCTGGAAATCTCGCAGAAGGGCATGGGCATGACGGCCATCGTGGACGAGGCCGGCCACCCGGTCGGCGTGTTCACGGACGGCGATTTGCGCCGCCTGATCGAGAAGGCGCAGGACTTCGCCAGGCTCGCGATCCGCGACGTCATGCATGCCAACCCGCGCCGCGTACATCCGGACCAGCTGGCGGTGGACGCCGTCGCCGTGATGGAGGAATTCCGCATCAACCAGATGCTCGTGGTCGACGACGACGGCGTGCTGGTGGGCGCGCTGCACATCCACGACCTGACGCGCGCGAAGGTGATCTGATGGTGACCCCGCTGGCCCACATGGAGCGCGCGGCGCGCGTGAAAGTCATGATCTTCGACGTCGACGGCGTCCTCACCGACGGCAGCCTGACCTATGGTCCGGACGGCGAAGTCACGAAGACGTTCTACGTGCTGGACGGCCTCGGCATCCAGCTGCTCAACCGCACGGGCGTGCAGACCGCGATCATCAGCGCGCGCACGTCGCCGATCGTGATCAGGCGCGCGGCCGACCTCGGCATCACGCACGTGTTCCAGGGGCAGCACGACAAGCGCCTCGCGTTCGCCGACCTGCTGGCCAGGACGGGCGTCACGGCCGAGGAATGCGGCTACATCGGCGACGACGTGATCGACCTGCCGCTGTTGACCCGCGTCGGCTTTGCCGTCACGGTGCCGAGCGGCCATCCGGACGTGCAGCACCGCGCGCATTACGTGACGAAGAACCCGGGCGGCCGCGGCGCCGTGCGCGAAGTGTGCGACATGGTGATGCGCGCCCAGGGCACGTACGACCAGGCGCTCGCGCCGTATTTCGGCTGACGGGAGCGAGCATGGCCCCCGCCACCTACAAGCGCACCGCGCACCGCTGGCGCCTGCTGGCGCTGATGCTGACCGCCGTGTTCTGCGCGTTCGGCAGCTTCTGGCTCGTCCAGGTGATGCAGGGCGACGACCGCGGACCGGGGGGCGGCGCGAGCGATGCGCCGGACTACATCGTCGAGAACTTCAGCTGGGTGCGCATGTCGGAAACCGGGCAGCCGCGCTACGTGATCTCGGGCGAACGCCTGACGCACCGCCCGGCCGACAATACGTCCCTCGTCGACAAGCCCGTCGTGCAAAGCCTGTCCGCCGACCACCCGCCGATGACCATGACGGCCGAGCGCGCGCTCGTCAACCAGAACCAGAACCAGATCGACCTGACCGGCAGCGTCGACATCCGGCGTCCCGGCAATACCAAGGCGCAGCCGCTGCACATCCGCACCGACGCGCTGACCGTGCTGACGGACGAGGAAATCGCGAAGACCAGCCTGCCGGTCCACATGACGCTCGGCGGCGCCACCTCCGACGCCGTCGGCATGGTGGCGAACAATGCCACCCAGCAGATCGAGCTGGGCGGCCGCGGCCGGCTCACCTATCCGCCGCGCCAGAAGCACTGAAGGCGCGCCCGATACCGTACAGCCGCCGCAGCCGCCCGAGACCCTAGAGAGGACAACCCATGAAAAAAATACTTGCCGCCATTTTCCTGCTGCTGCCGCTGGCGGCGTCGGCCGAGAAGGCGGACGCCCTCAAGCCCCTCAACATCGAATTCGACAAGGCCGGCGTCGACCAGGTGACGCAGAACTATGTCGCCACCGGCAACGTGATCATCACGCGCGGCTCGATGATCCTGAAATCCGACCGCGCCGAGGTCAAGGAAGCGCCGGACGGCTACCGCACGTTCGTCCTGACGGCCGCGCCGGGCAAGCTGGCGACGTTCCGCCAGAAGCGCGACGACGGCCCCAACATGTGGGACGAAGGCCAGGCCCAGCGCATCGAATACGACGAGCGCAACGACCTCGTGAAGCTGATCTCGAAGGCCGTGATCCGCCAGCTGGAGGGCACCCGCGTCACGCAGGAAATGGACAGCGAATTCATCTCCTACGACAACCGCAAGGAAGTCCTGGTCGGCCGCAACGACGTCAGCGGCGGCGACAAGCCGGGCGGCGGCCGCGGCAGCATCACCTTGCAGCCGCGCCGTCCGGCCGCCGGCACGCCGGCCCCGGCCGCTTCCGCCGCGCCGGCCACCCCTGCCGCCACCGCGCCTGCCGCCGCACCGGCGGGCAAGCCATGAGGGAGGCGGGCGCAATGGAAACACGCGAAACACGCGACACCCGCGACACGCGCGCGGCCGAAGGGGGCGCGGCGACGGCGGCCGCATGCGGCGGCAGCACGCTCGTCGTCAAGGGATTGCAGAAGAGCTACGGCAAGCGCCTCGTCGTGCGCGACGTGTCGCTCGACGTCGCCTGCGGCGAAGTGGTCGGCCTGCTCGGTCCGAACGGCGCCGGCAAGACGACGTCGTTCTACATGATCGTCGGCCTGGTGCCGTCGGACGCCGGCAGCATCGAGATCAACGGCACCGACGTCACGAGCCTGCCGATCCACCGGCGCGCGCTGCTGGGCCTGTCGTACCTGCCGCAGGAAGCGTCGGTGTTCCGCAAGCTGACCGTGGAAGAGAATATCCGCGCCGTGCTCGAATTGCAGCGCGAGAACGGCAAGTCGTTGACCAAGGCACGCATCAACGAGCGTCTCGACGAACTTCTGTCGGAACTGCAGATCGAAAAGTTGCGCGAGAGTCCGGCGCTGTCGCTGTCCGGCGGCGAACGGCGCCGCGTGGAGATCGCGCGCGCGCTCGCGACGAATCCGCGCTTCGTGCTGCTGGACGAACCGTTCGCCGGCGTGGACCCGATCGCGGTGATCGAGATCCAGCGCATCGTGCGCTTCCTGAAGGAGCGCGGCATCGGCGTCCTGATCACGGACCACAACGTGCGCGAGACGCTCGGCATCTGCGACCGCGCGTACATCATCAACCAGGGCGCGGTGCTGGCATCCGGCCGTCCCGACGACATCATCGCCAACGAGTCGGTGCGCCGGGTCTATCTCGGCGAACACTTCCGAATGTAGTCATGAAACAGACGCTGCAACTCAAGACTTCACAGCACCTTGCCCTGACGCCGCAACTGCAGCAATCGATCCGGCTGCTGCAGCTGTCGACTCTCGAGCTGCACCAGGAAATCGAACAGGTCCTGCACGACAACCCGCTGCTGGAACGCCTGGACGATCCGCTCGACCGTTCGGTGCGCCTGCTGGCCGACGGCGCCATCAACAGCGCGCCCGCTTCGCAGGCGGGCGAGGCGCCGGCCGCGCAGGGCAGCGGCGACGAAGGCGGCGCGCCGTCCGAGAACGGCAATGCCGACAACGGCGGCGGCGACAGCCCCGACGGCGAGGCCGGCGGCGAGGGCGATGCCGGGGACTGGGGCGAAGGCGGACGCGGCAGCGGCAGCGGTAGCGGTAGCGGCGGCGAGGACGAGGACGGCCGCCCGCAGCTGGAAGCGAGCCGGGTCACCCTGCGCGAGCACCTGATGGAACAGGTGCGCCTGACGTGCTGCGCCGCGCGCGACTGCGCGCTGGTGGAGCTCGTCGTCGATGCGCTGGACGACAACGGCTACCTGGAAGAACCGCTGGACGAGATCCACGCGCGCCTGCCGGCCGAACTGGACATCGAATTCGAGGAGCTGCGCACGGCGCTGGCCCTCGTGCAAAGCATGGACCCGCCCGGCGTGGGCGCGCGCAGCGCGGCCGAATGCCTGGCGCTGCAGATCCGGCGCATGCCCGGCGTGCCGCTCGTGACGCGGCGCATGGCGCTGACCATCGTCGAAAAATACCTGACGTGGTTCGCGCAGCGCGAATTCAACAAGCTCAAGAAAGTCCTCGACTGCGACGACGAAGACCTGCGCGAAGCCCAGGCCGTGATCCGCCAGTGCAATCCGCATCCGGGCGCGGCGTTCGCGGCGGACGTGTCGGACTTCGTCGTGCCGGACGTGATCGTGCGCCGCGCCAAGGACGGCTGGAGCGTGCAGCTGAATCCGGAAGTGATGCCGCGCTTGCGCGTGAACAGCCTGTACGCGTCGCTGATGAAGCAGGGCAAGTCGGAAACGCAGTTGAATTCGCAATTGCAGGAAGCTAAGTGGCTGATCAAGAACATGCGCCAGCGCTTCGACACGATCCTGCGCGTGGCCCAGGCCATCGTCGATCGCCAGCGCAACTTTTTCTCGCACGGCGCGGTTGCCATGCGGCCCCTTGTTTTACGCGAGATAGCTGATACACTAGGTTTACACGAGAGCACAATTTCTCGTGTCACAACTCAAAAATACATGCTGACCCCGCACGGCATGTTCGAGTTGAAGTATTTCTTCGGGAGTCACGTTGCCACCGAAGCGGGAGGCGAAGCATCGTCGACGGCAATCCGGGCTCTCATCGTACAATTGACAGGAGCAGAAGACCCCAAGAACCCTTTATCCGACAGCAAGATCGCGGAGATGCTAGGGGAACAGGGAATGGTTATCGCGCGGCGCACGGTCGCGAAGTACCGTGAGGCGCTGAAAATTCCACCCGTCAGCCTCCGCAAATCCTTGTAGCAAACTCTTGCAACAACGTTGCCCTGCGCAGGATGCGCGCATGCCGGCAACGCATCTTCAAAGGAGTGTGTATGAATCTCACCATCAGCGGACATCACCTCGATGTAACCCCAGCAATCCGAGAATACGTACAGAACAAGCTCGAACGCATCACCCGCCATTTCGATCAAGTGATCGATTCCCACGTCATCCTCTGCATCGACAATCTGACCGAGAAAGAAAAACGCCAGAAAGCGGAGATCAACCTGCGCCTTGCGGGCAAGATCGTCCATGTCGCCAGTGCCGCGCACGATCTGTATGCCGCGATCGACATGTTGATGGACCGCCTCGACCGCCAGGTCGTCAAGTACAAGCAGATGCTCAAGGACCACGACAACGCATCCATCAAACGCATGTCCGAAGGAGACGAGGACGCTGCCGCCGCCGCGTGATCCCACGCGCGTAGCAGCACCATGAACGAAGGGCGCATCGGCGCCCTTTTCGCTTTTCTGGACGCTACAATGTCTGCTTGATTATTCCCATAACAAGAGACATGACCGAACACGTACTCACGCGCGTCGCCGCCGGCACCGGCATCATCACCCTCGACCGCACGAAGGCCCTGAACTCGCTGTCGCTGGACATGGTCCGCGCGCTCACCGCGGCGCTGCTGGCCTGGCGCGACGCCGACGACGTCGCCGCCGTCGTCATCACGAGCACCAGCGAAAAAGCGCTGTGCGCCGGCGGCGACATCCGCTTCTTCCACCAGGCCGGCACCGCCACGCCGCAATCCGGCAGCGCGCTGCTGGAAGATTTCTTCACCGAGGAATACGCCCTCAACCACCTCATTCACTTCTACCCGAAACCGTACATCGCCCTGATGGACGGCATCGTGATGGGCGGCGGCATGGGCATCGCGCAGGGCGGCCCGGACTGCGGCCTGCGCATCGTGACGGAGCGTTCGAAGATCGCCATGCCCGAAGTGAACATCGGCCTGTTCCCGGACGTCGGCGGCAGCCACTTCCTGTCGCACGCGCCGGGCCGCCTCGGCCACTACCTCGGCGTGACCGGGGCGACGATCGGCGCGGCGGATGCGCTCTATGTCGGGCTTGCCGACGTGTTCGTACCGTCCGCGCAGCTCGCTGCGCTGCGCGCGCTGATCGAATCGACGCCGGGCGCGCAACTGCCCGACGCCATCCGCGCGTTCGCGGCGCCGTTCGCCGACCAGGCCGGAGCGAGCGAGCTGGCCGCGCAGCGCGACGCGATCGACCGCCACTTCGGCGCCGATTCCGTCGCGGCCACGCTGGCGTCGCTGGAAGCGGACGCGAGCCCGTTCGCGCAGCGGACGCTGGCGACGCTGCGCCAGCGCTCCCCGCTGTTGATGACGGTGACGCGCGAGATGCTCGTGCGCGGGGCGGCGCTCGGCGTGGCCGACTGCCTGCGCATGGAGCGCTCGCTCGTGCGCCGCACGTTCGAGCACGGCGAAGTGATCGAAGGCGTGCGCGCGCTCGTGATCGACAAGGACAACGCGCCGCGCTGGCATCCGCCGCAACTGGCCGACGTCACCCCGGAGCTGGTCGCGCGCTTCTTTGAACCCGTGTGGCCCGCGCACGCGCATCCGCTGCGCGACCTGCAGGACCCGCAGGGCGCGCGTGCGTGATCCTGTTCTTCCGCCGCCGCCACGCCCGGCTGCGGCGGCATTTCAACCATACCTGATGTCATCTCGATCTGGAGGTCCCATGCAGCAACCGAAGTTCCCCGCCGCCTGGACGGCACGCCTGGCCGGCTACCGCTGGACGCGCCAGGACACCGGCTGTTCCGACGCCGACGTGTTCCGGCTCGACGCGCCCGGCCAGCCCGTCCTGTTCGTGAAGGCCGAGCCGTCCGACCCGCTGTCCGAACTGCGCGAGGAAGCCGAGCGCCTGCGCTGGCTGGCCGGCGCCGGCATTCCGTGCGCGCCCGTGCTCGACGTCGCGCAGGAAGGGGACAAGGACTGGCTGCTGCTGGGCGCCGTGCCGGGCCGCGACCTGCTGGCCGCGGAACTGGATCCGGCCGCCACCGTCGCGCACCTGGCCGCGGCGCTGCGCACGCTGCATGCGCTCGACCATGCCGCGTGCCCGTTCGACCACCGCGCCGCGCGCCGCATCGAGCGGGCCCGCGCGCGCATGGAAGCGGGCCTCGTCGACGAGGACGACCTGGACGAGATCAACCAGGGCATCGAGCCGGCCGTGCTGTTCGGGCGCCTCGCCGCGCAGGCGCCCGCGCACGAAGACCTCGTCGTGACGCACGGCGACGCCTGCCTGCCGAACCTGCTGGTCGACGTCGCCGGCAACGCGGCCTGGATCGACTGCGGCCGGCTGGGCGTGGCCGACCGCTGGCAGGACCTGGCGCTGACCACGCGCGACATCGCGGAAGAACTGGGCGAGGAATGGGTCGAGCCGTTCCTGGCCGCGTACGGCACCGCGTTCGATGCGGACAAAAGCGGCTTCTACCGGCTGCTCGACGAGTTCCTCTGAACCGTGTGCGGTGCCGATCCGTGGGATGATCGGACCCTCGATCGATCAAGGAGCGGCAGCATGGCAGCAATCACGCAGGACACCCCCGTCGGCATCGTCGGCGGGGGATTGATGGGCATCGGCATCGCGACGCGGTTCGCGCTGGCCGGTTTCGCGACGACCGTGATCGAAACGGATCCGGCCCGCGCGGCGACGGTCGTCACCGGCGCGGATGAGATCCTGGCCCAGCTGGCCGAAGCGGGCCGCATCGACGCCGCCGGCCGCGCCGCCGCGCTGGCGCGGCTGCGCGTGGCGCCCGCGCTCGACGCGCTCGCGGGCGCCGGCGCCGTCATCGAGGCCATCCCGGAACGGCTGGAGGCCAAGCACGAACTGTACGCGCGCCTGGAAGCCATCCTCGGCGCGCACGCGCTCATCGCCAGCAACACGAGCGGTTTTCCGCCGGATGCGCTGGCGGCGCCGCTGCGGCATCCCGAGCGCCTGCTTGTGGCGCACTTCTGGAACCCGCCGCACCTGATCCCGCTCGTGGAAGTCGTGCCGGGCAGCGCCACGGACCCGGCCGCGGTCGAACGCACGGTGGCGCTGATGCGGGTCATCGGCGCCGAGCCGGTGGTGCTGAAGGCCGCGATTCCCGGCTTCATCGGCAACCGGCTGCAGTTCGCCGTGCTGCGCGAGGCGCTGCACATCGTGCGTTCGGGCGCGGCCGACGCCGAGACGGTGGATGCGGTCATGAAAGCGTCGCTGGGCCGGCGCTGGTCGATCATGGGCCCGTTCGAGGGCGCCGACCTGGGCGGGCTGAACACCTTCCTGGCGATCTCGGAACACCTGATGCCGGCGCTGGCGAGCGACCAGGACGACCTGGCGCTGCTGCGCGAGCACGTCGAACGCGGCGACACCGGTGCCGCCAGCGGCCAGGGGTTTTATACGTGGGACGACGCGCGCCGCGACGACGTGCGCGCGCGCCGGATGCGCCAGCTGAAAGCGCCGGACGCGTGACGCCTTACGGCTGCTCGCGGTGGCGCACGACGACGCGCTCGGTATCGCCGAAGTAGGCGCCGAGCCGCTCCGCCATGTACACGGAGCGGTGCTGGCCGCCGGTGCAGCCGACGGCCACCGTCAGGTAGCTGCGGTTGTCCTTCTTGAACGACGGCAGCCACTTGGCGATGAACGCGCGGATGTCCGACAGCAGTTCGGCCGCCTGCGGCTGCGCGTCGAGGAACGCGATCACGGGCGCGTCCTTGCCGTTCAGCGGGCGCAGCGTCTGGTCGTAGTACGGGTTCGGCACGGCGCGCACGTCGAACACGAAGTCGGCGTCGAGCGGCACGCCGCGCTTGAACGCGAACGATTCGAAGAACAGCGTCAGCGGCGCGTATTCGACCTCGGCCAGTTCCTTGACCCAGGCGCGCAGCTTGTTGGCCGACAGCTCGGACGTGTCGATCACGTGGCCCATCTTTTCGATCTGCACGAGGCGGTCGCGTTCTTCCGAAATGCATTCGATCAGCGTGCGGCGCGAGGCCGGGTTTTCGCCCGGGCGCAGCTCGTGCGACAGCGGATGGCTGCGCCGCGTCTCGGAAAAGCGCGCGACGAGCGAATGCGTGCTGGCGGTCAGGAAGATCACCTTGACCTGGTGGCCGTCGTCGCGCAGGGTCGCGACCGTCGTCGGCAGTTCGGCCAGCGACTCGGCGCTGCGGGCATCGACGGCCACGGCGATACGCTTGGTGTCGCCGCCGTTCATGCTGGCGACGAGCGCGGGCAGCAGGGCGGGCGGGAGGTTGTCGACGCAATAATAACCCGCGTCTTCGAGGACGTTCAGGGCGACGGATTTGCCGGAGCCCGAGATACCGGTGATGAGTAGGATGCGCATGCGGCGATGATAGCATCGGCCGGCGCCGGATGGAGCGCCGCGGCTTGTTTACGCAACGCTCAGGACTGCGGGCACGTCCGGTTCGGCAGCCACTGCCACTTGCCGTTCGCCTTGGTCAGCTTCACTTTCCAGCGCAGCTTGTCGTTGGCCAGGCATTGCGCCATCGCGGTGAATTCGCCCGTGTCCGTCCAGGCCGGCGTGTCGAGCGTGGCATCGGCTTCGCCCTTGCGCTTTTCGATGAAACTGTAGCCCGACCACGACGTCGTGCCGTCGATCGCATGGATCGTCCACACCATGCCGTCGAGGCCATCGGCCCCCGACGCGGCAAAATAGGCGCGGCGGTCGTTCGAGAACAGGACTTCGGCGCCGGCCGCCGTCTTCCTGCCGCTGGCTTCGTCGACCAGCACGCCGGTGAAATCGCCTTCGTCTTCGACCGTGACGAGAACGACGCCGTCGCGCCGGTCGCAGAAATGGTAGTGCACGCCGCTCAGAGGTTCGTCATGCGGCGGCTTGTCCGTGAAGCGCAGCACGCCTTGCGCGGTACGCACCGACAGCACGTGCCTGCTTTCGCGGCGTACGACGCCCTGCGCGCGGCCGGCGATGCGTCTGGCTTCGACGCGTGGTTCGTTGTCCACGTAGCCGCAGGCGAGATGCGGGCCGGCGCCATACGCCGGGTTCACGCCGCCGGCCAGGCCCAGCGCCAGCAGCGCGGCAGCCAGGTGACGCGCGCGCCGCTCAGTCACTGCTCATCGCCTGGCGCTGGCGCTCCATGAATTCCTGCAGCGTGTCGATGCCGCGCAGCTGCAGGATGGTATTGCGCACGGCGGCTTCCAGCAGCACCGCGATGTTGCGGCCGGCCGCGACGGGAATCACGACCTTGCGGATCGGCAGGCCGAGCACGTCCTCGGTCGGGAAGTGGAACGGCAGGCGCTCGACCTCTTCGTCCAGCGCGCCGCGCTTGACGAGGTGGACGATCAGTTTCAGGCGCATCTTGCGGCGCACGGCGGTCTCGCCGAAGATCGCCTTGATGTCCAGCAGGCCCAGGCCGCGCACTTCGAGCAGGTTCTGCAGCAGTGGCGGGCAGCGCCCTTCGATCATGTTCGGCGCGATGCGCGAGAATTCGACGGCGTCGTCGGCCACGAGGCCGTGCGAGCGCGAAATGAGTTCCAGGCCCAGCTCGCTCTTGCCGAGACCGGAATCCCCGGTGATCAAGACGCCCACGCCCAGCACGTCCATGAACACGCCGTGCATGATGACGCGCTGCGCCAGCTTCTTCGACAGGTACACGCGCAGGTAGTCGATCACCTGCGCGGCCGGCAGCGGGGTGGAGAACAGCGGGATGTTCTGCTCGTCGCAGATGGCGAGGATGTCGGGCGGCGTGTCGAGGCCCTGGGCGATGAACAGCGCCGGCGGGCCGCCCGCGATCAGTTCGCCGATCAGGTGGCTGCGCGAGCCCGATTTCAGGCGCTGGTAGTAATTCAGTTCCTGGTGGCCGAACACCTGCATGCGGCCCGGGTGGATCAGGTTCAGGTGGCCGACCTGGTCCGCGGCCGAGACGGCGTCGCCGGAAATCTGGCGCTCGCCGCCCGGGAAACCGGCGAACCAGCCCAGTTGCAGGCTGTCCCGGTTATCGTCGTACAGCCGTTGGATGGTCAGCGGAGTCTGCAGCATGGTCGCTTTCGCAAGGTCAGCCGAGGGCTTGCAGGCTCGGTTGCCAGTTGATGATGCGTTCGTACACGGACTTCGGATCGGTATCCGTCGCGAGTGCCGTGCGGATCGCCTCGTCCGAGAACAGTTCCGCGATCTCCGACAGGATTTCCAGGTGCTGTTGCGTGACGTGGTCCGGGATCAGGAGGAAGAACAGCAGCTTGACGGGCTGTCCGTCCGGCGACTCGAACGGAATCGGCTCGAGCAGGCGCACGAACGCGGCCAGCGGCGCCTTCAGGCTCTTGCTGCCCTTGATGCGGCCGTGCGGCACGGCGACGCCGTGGCCGAGGCCCGTCGACCCGAGACGCTCGCGCGCGAACAGGTTGTCCGACACGGTGGAGCGGGCGATGCCGCAGTTGTTCTCGAAGATCAGGCCGGCCTGCTCGAAGGCGCGCTTCTTGCTCGACACTTCGATATCGAGCTGCACGTTCTCGAGCGAGAGGATTTTGCTTAGATTAGTCATAACACGCTTCTATTGCGGTGCACCCTGGGGGTGCTTGCGAGCGGGAATTATAGGCCGGTTTCCTGGCCGTGACATTCGATTTTGCACACCGTCCGGCGCCGCCGCGGTCCCGGCCGCAAACCTTTGCGTCAGGGGACCATGGGCCGCATCAAACAGAACGCAATTTCCGCTACGAAATCCCGGGATTCAAGCACGAAACATCTTCCCGGGGCCTCATTTACCGATTTTTCTAGCGCTTGCGCATCGCTTCGCACATTTGCCGGCGCCGTGGTTCGCCCCCGCGGGCGAACGTCGTTCAGGTGCCCATGTCGCCGGAAACGTACACTGCAGATGGGGGCGGGCGACGCAAAATCACCAGCCCACATCGCTTATTGCCGTGCGGTACGTAAATTCGGCGGTTTGCCGGTGCTGAAATTGGCCCGCCAGGGGTTGATGTCGAGGCCGCCGCGGCGCGTGTAGCGGGCGTACACGGCCAGCTTGCTCGGTTTGCACTGACGCAAGATATCCGTGAAGATGCGCTCGACACACTGCTCGTGGAATTCGTTGTGCTCGCGAAAGCCGATCAGGTAGCGCAGCAGGCTTTCCTGGTCGATCTGCGGGCCGACGTAGCGGATCTGCACGCTGCCCCAGTCCGGCTGGCCGGTGACGAGGCAGTTCGACTTGAGCAGGTGCGAGACCAGGGTCTCCTCGACCGCCGCTTCGTCGTGGTTGGCCTTGAGCAGTTCCGGCGCCGGGCTGTAGCTGTCGACCTCGATGTCGAGGCGGTCGATCAGCAAACCGTCCTGCTCGCCCATCTTCAGTTTCTCGAAGTCTTCCGGCAGGGTCAGCGTGACGTGCACGGGCGCGCCGACGGCATTCGACACGTCTTCGCGCAGCAGGGCGAGCAGGGCGTCCGTGTTGGCGAGGCGGGTCTGGTTGAACGAGTTCAGGTACAGCTTGAACGATTTCGATTCGACGATGCTGGGGGAGTCGGCCGGCACGGTGAAGGTCGCGATGGCGACCTGCGGCTTGCCGCGCATGTTCAGCCACGACAGCTCGTAGGCATTCCAGATGTCGACGCCGAAGAACGGCAGCGTGCCGGACAGGCCGAGCTCGTCGCGCTTTTGCTGGCGCGCGATGGGAAACAGCAGCTCCGGCGCGTACTGGGTCTGGTAGGCCGAGTTCTTGCCGAGAGGGGATTGTTCAGGGGTATTGGTCATGATGTGGGTCTCGTTGCCGGTCGATGACGTGGGTAACGTGCGACGATGCCGGTCCGGCGGCGGCAAAGCGGCGTATCGTACACCTTTTTCGCGTCCGCGCGCGCGCTCCGTTAACACATGTGTTCCGGCTGGGCGCAGGGGGTAGCGAAGGGCAACGCGGGACGGGCCCGGCCACCGTGGTGCCCAGGCCCGTCCGCCCTGTCGCTTACAGGAACAGCTTGTAGACGGGATTCGCGCTTTCGTCCCAGTAGCGGTAGCCCTGCGTGGCGAGGAACTGGCGGAACTCGTCCATCTCGCCCGCCGGCACCTGCAGGCCGACGAGGATGCGGCCCACGTCGCCACCCTGGTTACGGTAGTGGAACAGCGAGATGTTCCAGTTCGGTGCCATGCTGTCCAGGAAGCGCATCAGCGCGCCCGGGCGTTCCGGGAATTCGAAGCGGTACAGGAGTTCGTCGTGCGCGAGCGCGCTCTTGCCGCCGACGAGGTGGCGCACGTGCTGCTTGGCCAGTTCGTCGTGCGTGAGGTCGAGCGTGCGGAAACCGTGCTCCTCGAACGTGCGCGCGACCGTGCCCGACTCGCTGCGGCTGCCGATCTGCACGCCGACGAACACGTGCGCCTCGCGCTCGTCGCTGATGCGGTAGATGAACTCGGTGACGTTGCGCGGGCCGACCAGCGCGCAGAAGCGCTTGAAGCTGCCGCGCTGCTCGGGGATCGTCACGGCGAACACGGCTTCGCGCGCCTCGCCGACCTCGGCGCGTTCGGCCACGAAGCGCAGGCGGTCGAAGTTCATGTTGGCGCCGCACGCCACGGCCACCAGCGTCTCGTCCTTCACGGGCTGGCGGCCCATCTGCGAGCGCTCGACGTACGCCTTGGCGCCGGCGATGGCCAGCGCGCCGGCCGGTTCGAGGATGCTGCGCGTGTCCTGGAACACGTCCTGGATCGCCGCGCAGATCGCGTCGGTGTCGACGATGATGATCTCGTCGACGACTTCCTGCGCCACGCGGAACGTTTCTTCGCCGACGAGGCGCACGGCGGTGCCGTCCGAGAACAGGCCGACGTCCGGCAGGGTGATGCGCTCGCCGGCCTTCAGGCTGCGCGCCATCGCGTCCGAATCGGTGGTCTGCACGCCGATGACGCGGATGTCCGGCCGCACGGCCTTGACGTACGCGCCGACGCCCGAGATCAGGCCGCCGCCGCCGATCGCGACGAAGATCGCGTGGATCGGACCGGAGTGCTGGCGCAGGATCTCGAGGCCGATGGTGCCCTGGCCGGCGATCACGTCCGGATCGTCGAACGGGTGGACGAACGTGAGCTTCTGTTCCCGCTCCAGCGTGATCGCATGGTTGTACGCGTCGGTGTAGGAGTCGCCGTGCAGCACCACTTCGACGTGCGGACCGCGCGCCTTCACGGCGTTGATCTTGACGGGCGGCGTCGTGGTCGGCATCACGATCAGGGCGCGGCAGCCCAGTTTGCTGGCGGACAGCGCCACGCCCTGGGCGTGGTTGCCGGCCGAGGCGCAGATCACGCCGCGCTTCAGTTGTTCGGGCGGCAGGTTCGCCATCTTGTTGTACGCCCCGCGCAGCTTGAAGCTGAAGACGCTCTGCATGTCCTCGCGCTTGAAGTAGATCCGGTTGCCGATGCGCTGCGAGAGGGTGGGGGCGAATTCGAGCGGCGTTTCTTCGGCCACGTCGTAGACGCGCGCGGTGAGGATTTTCTTGAGATAGTCGGTAGTCATGATCGGTGCGGGTGTTTGGGTTCCGGGGCGACGCTGACTGTCCTGCTTGGCGGATAACCGAGGCGAGCAGTGCGGTGCGAAGGCTTGGTAGAGCCTGGCGTACCGTGTCGTTGCAATATGTTTCTCCTCATTATAATGGACCCATCCACCCACCGCTCCAGCTTATTGCCGCGGCGTTTACGCCGCCTTCCCGATGATCGAATCCGCCGTCCTGTGGCTGCTGAAATTCCTCGCCGTGCCGGCCGTCGGACTTACGTCGGTCTTCTTCATCGCCTTCGTGTCCGCCACCTTGCTGCCGCTCGGCTCGGAGCCCGCCGTGTTCGCGGTGGTGAAGGCGAACCCGGCGATGTTCTGGCCCGTCGTGCTCGTCGCCACGCTCGGCAACACGCTGGGCGGCGTGGTCGACTACTGGATCGGCTACCGCGCCAAGGTCGCGTTCGCCAAGGAGCGCTCGTCGCGCTGGTTCCACTGGCTGGCCCGCTACGGCGCCAAGACGATGCTGCTGTCGTGGGTGCCCGGCATCGGCGATCCGCTGTGCACGCTGGCCGGCTGGCTGCACCTGCCGTTCTGGCCCAGCGTGATCTACATGGCCATCGGCAAGTTCGGGCGCTACGTGTTCATGACCGTGACGCTGCTGTACGTGCCGGACGGCTGGTGGAAGTGGATCGCGGAGACGAGCACCCGCATCTTCGGATAAACGGCTGGCGGGCGACGTGGATAAGATGCCCGCCGTTCCGGCCTGCCGAGCTTTTGGCGGCGAATATTGCCTTTCCCCAAAACAAATTCGAGAATCCGCGCATTTTTCCGTAAGATTCGCCTTTTCGAGCGTTGCAAAAATCGTTCCTCCGCAAGCGTGGTGCATCGCAATAAGCTAGAATAGACAGTCCTACCGCGTCCGTACGACAGTCGATCTCCCCATGAACGCTCCTGCCAATATCCACGCCCTGCTCGAAGAAAACGCGCCCGTCCGGCTGCGCGAAATCCCCTACAACTACACGTCGTTCTCCGATCGCGAGATCGTGATCCGTCTGCTGGGCGAGTCGTCGTGGCGGTTGCTGGACGAATTGCGCGGCGCGCGCCAGACCGGCCGTTCGGCGCGCATGCTGTACGAAGTCCTGGGCGACATCTGGGTCGTGCGCCGCAATCCTTACCTGCAGGACGACCTGCTGGACAACCCGAAGCGCCGTGCCAAGCTGATCGAGGCGCTGCACCACCGCCTGGCGGAAGTCGACAAGCGCCGCCTGACGGTCGACGACGGCGATACGGATCCGGCCACGGCCGCCCGCCGCAGCAGCGCGGTCGAGCAGCTGCTCGTCGCCGCGCGCAAGGCCGTCGACGACTTCGGCGCCGAGTTCCGCCAGACGTGGGACCTGCGCAAGCGCGCGAAGGCCGTGCTGGGCCGCTACACCGACAAGCGCAACATCCGCTTCGACGGCATGCACCGCACGTCGCACGTGACGGACGCCACCGACTGGCGCGTCGAGTACCCGTTCCTCGTCCTCGTGCCGGATTCGGAAGACGAGATGGCCGGCCTGGTGAAGGGCTGCATCGAACTCGGGCTGACCATCATCCCGCGCGGCGGCGGCACCGGCTACACCGGCGGCGCGATTCCGCTGACGCCGATGTCGGCCGTGATCAACACCGAAAAGCTGATCGGCATGGGCGCCGTCGAGATGACGCGCCTGCCCGGCATCGACCGCGACTACGCGACCGTCTACACCGGGGCCGGCGTCGTCACGCAGCAGGTGTCGCAGGCCGCCGAGAAGGCCGGCTTCGTGTTCGCGGTCGACCCGACCTCGGCGCACGCCTCGTGCATCGGCGGGAACATCGCGATGAACGCGGGCGGCAAGAAGGCCGTCCTGTGGGGCACCGCGCTCGACAACCTGGCCTCGTGGCGCATGGTCGACCCGAACGGCGACTGGCTCGACGTCACGCGCATCGACCACAACCTCGGCAAGATCCACGACGCGCCGGTCGCCACGTTCAAGCTGGAGTGGACGCATCCGTCCGAGAAGGGTGCCCCGAAGGGCGCGCCGTTCCGCACCGAGACGCTCGCCATCGAAGGCCGCCGCTTCCGCAAGGAAGGCCTGGGCAAGGACGTCACCGACAAATTCCTCGCCGGCCTGCCGGGCATCCAGAAAGAGGGCACGGACGGCCTGATCACGTCGGCCTGCTGGATCCTGCACAAGATGCCGAAGTTCACGCGCACGGTGGCGCTGGAATTCTTCGGCCAGGCGCGCGACGCGATCCCGTCGATCGTCGAGATCAAGGATTACCTGGACAGCCTGCCGAAAAGCGGCAAGCCGGAATTCGCCAGCCTGCGCCTCGCCGGCCTGGAACACCTGGACGAGCGCTACCTGCGCGCGGTCGGCTACGCCACGAAATCCAAGCGCGGCACCTTGCCGAAGATGGCGCTGTTCGGCGACATCGTCGGCGACGACGAGAACGCGGTCGCGCTGGCGACGTCGGAAGTCGTGCGCCTCGCGAACACGCGCGTGGGCGAAGGCTTCATCGCCGTCAGCCCGGAAGCGCGCAAGAAGTTCTGGCTCGACCGCTCGCGCACCGCGGCGATCGCGCGCCACACCAACGCCTTCAAGATCAACGAGGACGTCGTCATTCCGCTGAACCGGATGGGCGAGTACACGGACGGCATCGAGCGCATCAACATCGAGCTGTCGATCAAGAACAAGCTGCAGCTGGTGGAGGAACTGCACGCGTACTTCGCGGCCGGGACCCTGGAAACGACGAAGGCGGACGACGCCACCGGCGAAGGCGTGTCGAAGGAAGAGATCCTCGGCGACCGCCCGCAGCAGGCCGACGACCTGCTGGCCCGCACGGCCGCGCGCTGGGGCTGGATCATGGCCAACCTCGACCAGCCGCTGGGCGACGTGCTCGCCAAGCTGCCCGAGTTCGGCCTCGACGGCCTGGCCGGCACGTTCCAGGCGCGCCTGGCCGACCAGCCGGGCGCCACCTTGTTCGACGTCGTGCAGGACCACACGGTACGCGTGTCGTGGAAGACCGACATCCGCGCGCCGCTGCGCCAGATCTTCAACGGCGCCGCCTACAAGCCGATCCTGGATGAAGCCACCGCGATCCACCAGCGTGTGCTGCGCTCGCGCGTGTTCGTCGCGCTGCACATGCACGCGGGCGACGGCAACGTGCACACCAACCTGCCGGTGAACTCGGACGACTACGCGATGCTGCAGGACGCCCACAAGGCCGTCGAGCGCATCATGAAGCTCGCGCGTTCGCTGGACGGCGTGATCTCGGGCGAGCACGGCATCGGCATCACCAAGCTGGAGTTCCTGACCGACGACGAGATCCGCGACTTCCGCGACTACAAGCAGCGCGTCGATCCGGAAGGCCGTTTCAACAAGGGCAAGCTGCTCAACGGCCAGAGCGGCTACGCCGACCTGCGCAACGCGTACACGCCGTCGTTCGGCCTGATGGGCCACGAATCGCTGATCATGCAGCAGAGCGACATCGGCGAGATCGCCAACAGCGTCAAGGACTGCCTGCGCTGCGGCAAGTGCAAACCCGTCTGCACGACGCACGTGCCGCAGGCGAATCTGCTGTACTCGCCGCGCGACAAGATCCTCGCGACGTCCGCGCTGATCGAAGCCTTCCTGTATGAGGAGCAGACCCGCCGCGGCGTGTCGATCCGCCACTGGGAGGAATTCGAGGACGTGTCCGACCACTGCACCGTGTGCCACAAGTGCGTGACGCCGTGCCCGGTCAACATCGACTTCGGCGACGTCTCGATGAACATGCGCAACCTGCTGCGCAAGATGGACAAGCGCAGCTTCAAGCCGGCGCAGCGCGCGGGCATGTTCTTCCTGAACGCGACCGACCCGACCACGATCAACGCCACGCGCAAGGCGATGATCGACTGGGGCTACAAGGCGCAGCGTCTCGGTACCCGCGTGCTGAAGGCCGTCGCCAAGGAACAAACCAAGGCACCGCCCCCGACCACGGGCAAGGTGCCGATCCGCGAGCAGGTGATCCACTTCGTCAACAAGAAGATGCCGGGCAACCTGCCGAAGAAGACGGCGCGCGCGCTGCTGGATATCGAGGACGACAAGGTCATCCCGATCATCCGCAACCCGAAGGTCACCAACGCCGACACGGAAGCCGTGTTCTACTTCCCGGGCTGCGGCTCCGAGCGCCTGTTCTCGCAGGTGGGCCTGGCCACGCAGGCGATGCTGTGGGAAGTGGGCGTGCAGACCGTGCTGCCGCCGGGCTACCTGTGCTGCGGCTATCCCCAGCGGGGCGCCGGCCAGTACGACAAGGCCGACAAGATGATGACGGATAACCGCGTGCTGTTCCACCGCATGGCCAACACGCTGAACTACCTCGACATCAAGACCGTGCTCGTCTCGTGCGGCACGTGCTACGACCAGCTGGCGACCTACGAGTTCGAGAAGATCTTCCCGGGCTGCCGCATCATGGACATCCACGAGTACCTGCTGGAGAAGGGCGTCAAGCTAGAAGGCGTCACGGGTACGCGCTATATGTACCACGACCCGTGCCACACGCCGATGAAGCTGCAGGATTCGATGAAGACCGTGAACGCGCTCGTGCAGACCGTCGACAACGTCAAGATCGAAAAGAACGACCGCTGCTGCGGCGAGTCGGGCACGTTCGCCGTCAGCCGTCCGGACATCTCGACCCAGGTCCGCTTCCGCAAGGAGCAGGAGATGGAGAAGGGGGCGGATAAACTGCGCGCCGACGGCTTCGCGGGCGACGTCAAGATCCTCACGAGCTGCCCGTCCTGCCTGCAGGGCCTGTCGCGCTACAACGACGATTCGGGCACCACGGCCGACTACATCGTCGTCGAGATCGCGCGCCACCTGCTGGGCGAGAACTGGATGCCGAACTACGTCGCCAACGCCAACAACGGCGGCATCGAGCGGGTGCTGGTATGACGACCACCGACGCCCTGCTGCCGTGCGAACTGTGCGACCTGGTGGGGGCGGCGGCGTCGCACCCGTCGGCGTCGTCCGTCGTGCTCGTGCGCGACCGGTTCACCGTGATCCTCGTCGACGACGCCAACTACCCCGGCTTCGCGCGCGTCGTGTGGAACGCGCACGTGCGCGAGATGAGCGACCTGGCGGATGAAGACCGGCTGCTGCTGAACGACGCCGTCTGGCGCGTGGAGCAGGCCGTGCGCGAGGTCATGCAGCCGCTGAAGGTGAACGTGGCGAGCCTGGGCAACGTGGTGCCGCACCTGCACTGGCACGTGATCCCGCGCTACGCCGACGACGCGCACTTCCCGGCGCCGGTCTGGGCGCCGGTCGCGCGCGCGACCGATCCCGAGGCGCTGGAGGCGCGCCGCGCGCTGGTGCCGCAACTGGCGCAGGCGATCGCGGGCAAGTTCGCGAACGGCTAAAATACAGCGTCATCACATCCCCGTCGTCCCCGCGCAGGCGGGGACCCAAGTTTTGAGCCGCCACGTTGCTCAAAAATTGGGCCCCCGCCTCCGC
>Ga0308161_1001813_pt1 | contig 24257 bp, 24 predicted proteins | sample PhyFR2_FD_201034 | JGI IMG/M metagenome (GOLD analysis project Ga0308161, IMG submission 201034) | Phyllosphere microbial communities from UC Gill Tract Community Farm, Albany, California, United States - DLSLF.R2 | ecosystem: Host-associated > Plants > Phyllosphere > Unclassified | place: USA...
TGCGACTCGCCTTAGATGGACGTGTCGCATTTATTTGGGGGCCCGGCGCGACACGCTACCGGGTTACCCCCCACAGCCTTCATAGTCAGGCTGACGCTTTTTGGCCTCGGCGCTCAGCGGCACTGAGATATCCGGACGCCACGAATGGAACGCAACGTCCAATAATTGGCGCGGAGAGAAGGACTCGAACCTTCTAGCCTCCCCTTGGTTACGGTCATCAAAGATAAGCGCATTCATCCTTCAACTTGGGTTGCAGCTCTTCCCCAACTGGGCTCCGCGAGAGGCACGCCACCAACCAACCAGACCACAGTGCACTCTTGAACCACCCGCGAATGGACAGACCGAAGCGCCATCCACGCGCCTCGCTCCTTTCCTTAGCTTGCTGACCACTTAAGACCGCTTCGGCATTCTTGCAAGCGCCAATGCATCCTTCGTCTACAGCGCGTGGAACAACGTAATCAATGTGTGTGTTTGAAGTCATATTCAGCTCCTTAGTGATGACAGATGCATCGACCACCAGGGAAGCCTGCAACCCAAACCAGGACTCGAACTGCGCCTCCCTATGAGCCGTGGTTGGCACCAAGAAGGAGGGATCTGGGATCCCTTGCGCTGATTATACTCGGGATACTGGGGCATAGCGCATCAACTCGGCGCGAATTTCAGCACGCCAGCATCCCATCCGTGGCTAATAAAAGATCGTAATCAGCTCTTTTCGGACGACGGATTTGCTTTAACCTGCCGATCTCGGTAGGTCTCAGTGACAAAATCCACGAATGCCACGGCGGAGGCCACCGCCAACCTGGCGTGCCGCGGCTGGAGACCTCGATGCTTCCCGTCCTTCCCGTGGCCGGTGCCGTAAAGCCGTCGAAGGTTGGCCAGGTTGCCAGCGATCTGGTTCAAGTTGCTCAGAATTCGCTTGATGCAATCGGCCCCTTTAGCTTGGTCGTCAATGCCTTCGGGGACCAGATCCAAGCTCTTGGCCAGCTTCTTGGCCAAGTCGTTCATGTCTTCGCTCTTGCCGATCTCCACACCCAGCTTGCCCAGGATAGTCTTACAGCATGATTCGACCAGTTCCTTGGCGCTGCCGATTGCCAGCTCGGGATCTTTTTCTACAGCGTATTCCATCCGCTGAATCTGTTTGGCGATGGCACCGGCGTCCAAGGAGTCGGCCGCTGAACGCCCCCGCTCGAAAGCTCGATGGCCATTGGACGTGAGCTGCTGTGGCTCATACCGGGCGCGCCCAGCAATGCGCTCGACCTCCACCAACTGCCAACCGGCTTGCTGCAACTGATCGTTGAGATGTTCCACGATCGTGGCAGCCTCTTCGCGATCTGGGCGCACGACGGGGTGGACCATTTCCGCAAGGAAGCGCAGAAAGGTGTCCGCGGGACCGTCGAGCAGCGGGAAACGGTCGTCGTCAAAAATCCAGTAGTCATCCCAGTCGAAGTTGTTGACCCGGTGCTGGTAGATGTCCCCAGCGGCATCCTTGTAGCGCGGATCATATGAAGGCAGACGCCGAAGCTCATAGATTCGACTCAAGAACTCGGTATCGTCCAGTGCACCGAACACGCTCACCTGATCCAGGCGCAGCCCGTCCAAGATGTTTCGGCGGACGGTGCGCGGGATGGTCACCGGCGATATTGCCCGCCAATCTTCATCCTGCCCCACGATGGGAATCAATCGGGCAGTGAAAAAGTCATGGCCATTGGGCGGGATGGCTTCACTCAACGCCTCGGTGATTTGCTCACAAACGTCCTTGAGCTTGGGACGCAAGCGCGCGAACTCTGGCGCCGGGACTTCGAGCATGACGTTCCAATAGTTTGTGCCACCGTTCCAACTGTCGGACGTGTCGTGCTGGATGGTGGCCTTAGAGGTGCGAAGAAGATCCGCGGCGTCTGAACGCCCACTTTCCTGGAGCAGGACGTAGGCGGCCCCTAGACACCGCTCCAACGCTTGAACATCGATAGGGCTTGCCAACATCGTCAACTCATCCAGATAAACATCGCCTGAGAGGGACTGCATAAGTAGCCGAACTCCCGGCCTATGACTACATCGTCATCCGTGGTCCCTGCTCGCGCTCCTGGGTTTGCTGCTGAGTCTGCTCCAGCGTTTGCTGACGCACCTGGTCCTGCTTGATAACCTCGGCCTGCTGCAGGTTCTGTTCCGCCGGCTGCTGGGCGGCTTCCCGCCCATCCACCCGAGCGTGGAAGATCGGCAGCTTGTCGCCAAACGGCGCGTAGACCGCCAGCACGTGCTGGGCCCCATCGTTGCCCAGCACGCCGGTCACCCTATCTACTCGCTTCACCAGCGGATCTTCGGTTTGCTGCTTGTAGAGCGCGGCGGTGACGTTCCGACTCTCCTCGTCGTTCCAGTTCCCAGTGCCTTGCACCCAGGAATGGATGGTCTGGTAGGTGGGATGGTCCGGGTGCGCAGGGTTGTCGGCCAGCACCTGGCCAGGCGTCCCCTTCTCCTGAGTCGGTTCGACCTCCTGTTCCTTGCTGCGGCCTGGCGCGGTCACCGACACCGCGCCCAGCGTCGGCACATGCGCCATGGCTGGCTGTCCCGACTCGGCCTTGGCTTGGCGCAGCTCCTCGGAGGTGGTCACCGCGACCTGGTGGGCCACCCCGTCCTGGCCGACTTGGTAGTGGGCAATCGGGCTGTCGTAGCCGTATTGCCCCTGCTCGTTCGGCTTCAGCTGCTGCATCGTCGGGCCGGTAAGGCCTTCGGCCTCCTTCGTGCGCTGGGTGGCCAATTCCACCGCATGCAGGTTGTTCTCCTGGGCGTTGAGGTCGATGCCAGCGGCCCGATACCTATGCAGAAGCTCGTTGTGCTCCATCTGCGCCGGCGTCGGCGCGGGGCGCGCTTCGATGGCCGCCAGGGTTTCCTGCGCGCGCTCCAGCGAGGGCTGGCGCATCTGGTTGGTGAGCTCCAGCTCCACCGCCAGGTTGCCGGTCGCGGGACCGTCCTTGCCTGCCCATTGGCCCTCAGCAGTGCGCTGGTAGACCTGGCCGTCGTGTCCCTGCACGTGGTCGGGCTTGGCTCGGGCATTCTCCACCGCGGCGGGCACCCCCACGCCGTAGTCCTGACCGCGCTGGGCGGCATGGCTTTCCAGATAGGCCTGGGCGATGGCCTCGCGGCCGGTGGCGATGTTGTTCTCGATGCGCGCCAGGGCTTCCTGGTTCAGGCGCTGGGTCTGCTCTGGGGTGGCGGCCTGCGGCGTGTAGACCCCCTGGTCGTTGGCGCCAGTCACGCCGGTCTTGACCTGGCGCTCCCAGGACTCGGTGGTCGGATTGCGATGCCAGTTCTGGTTGTCCAACCCAGTTCGATCGCCAGGCTGCGCCGGCAGGTTGAAGGGATCCTGCGGCGGGGGCGCCTTGCCCAGCGCGAACTCGGCCGCCTTGGCATTCGCCATGGCGCCCAGTTCCTGAGATTTGACGTAGCTGGCCCCTACGGGTGCCTGTGTGGGGGCGTCGCGCCCATCGGGCGCACGGTCGAACGTGCCTTGGCGCTCCCAATCCCGCCCGTTGAACTGCCAGTCCACACCAGTTCGATCAGTCTGGTGGAAGATGTCGCGGTTCTCTTTGAGGTCGACGGCCTTGTCGAAGGCCTTGCTCATCAAGACAGCGTCGCCCACCACCAACGCCGCGGGCACAAACCCACTGCTGCTGCCCAGCGCGGCCGCGGTGGCCGCGCCGCCGGCCCAGCCGCCCGCGTTGCGCGCAATGGCGTGCTGAACCTCCGACTGCGCGGCGGTGGTGTTGCCCTGCTCCATCAACGCCGAGGCGGTGCGTGCCGTCATCACCGCATCCGCGCCCGTGGCCAGGAGACCGCCGGCACGGGTCAGGCCGCGCGCAGAGGCTTCGCCCATCAACAGCTGCATGGCGACTTCGCCGCGCTGGCCGCGGGGGACACGAAGGTTCTGTGCGGCTTCCTCTCCCAGGGTCTGCTCGACCTTTAGGATGCCCTGCTCGGACAAGACCACGCGCCCGTCGTGGTGAGCGTTGGCGATGGCGAGCGACAACCCGCTGCGCTGAAGCTGGATATCCCCGCCCCGAACGATGGCGGTGTTGCTGACCTGAATTTGGTTGAGTGCGGTGACGATGCGCGACTCGGAGTGCGCGACGGCCCCCCAGCCGTGGTCCACCCCAGTAAAGCCCTTCAGGGCTTCAATCTGTTGGGCATGGGTCTGCTGGTAGGTCGGGATATCGCGAAAAAAGTCTTGAACCTTTTGGTTGGTCTGTGCAGGGGTTAAACCAACGGGCGTATTGGTATTCAAATCGCCGTTGATTAGGCCTACTTTGACGGTATCGCGTAAGTGCTCGACGCGCTGGACAACACGGTCCATCGCCGTTGGGTCGCCCTCCAACATGGCTTGACCATCTCTGGAGCGTTCAATGAGCCGCAATTGCGACAGCATTCCATACTGATATTCGCCGAGTGGGCCACCGCTATGCGGCGTGATGCCCATCGTTTGAGCGAACGCGGGGTTGGCCGGCAGGAACAGTCGGTTTTCCGGAGCGTGGATGTCAAACTTCCCCACCCGTTGCAACTCATCAAGCAACTCGCTGTTCTTGAGCGTCTGCTGCTCGATGTTGTGGTGGTCCTGGAAAAGCGTTCGGTAGTTCGGCACGGATCAGGCTCCTTCCTTGTGACCTTGTGGCTCGACTTATCGGTTGACCACGTCGTAGAACCAGAGGCCGTCCGATTGTCCATCGGTGCCGATACCGGCTGCTTCCACGGCGTCCTTGAAAAACCGGTCGCAGAAAACACCCCCGTGGAAAGCCAACCTAAAAACGTGCGCATCACCGAGGACATCACGCTTGAAAGCCAGGCGAATTTCACCCGTCAGGTCGTAATACTTGCCCTCCTCGAAATCATCACTGACTTCGATGTTGAGCATAGATGCATCCTCATCCAACGCATCCAATGTGCGAATCACTTCGCACAGGTAAACGTTTGGCCCCTTCGAGCCATCGGCCAAGCGATAGTTTGTCTCGACAAACGCGAACGCCCCAGGATCCACCGCTTCCATCACTCGACGCAGGCGCTCTGACACCAGCCAGTAGCCGCTGAATCCCCCTTCCAGGTCTTCAGGAGGCACGCCTTCACTGGGGTGGTAGACCAGGCGTGGAACCTCGCGCAAAGCAGGAAATCCGCCATCCTTTGGCCTCAGAATCAGCCTAGGCGGAGTGAGGAGTGCCTCTCGGTTCTCAAAGACAACCCCATGGCCTTTCCCCCCGCGCCGAACGTCCGGCTGCAGGTGGAAGAACTCCCCCTTCTTGGGCTGATTGGTCGTCGTTGTTTCCATGCGTTGCGTCCCGTCCACCTGGGTATGGTCTCCACTTCAGTCGGCCAGAGTCTACCGTCCCGATCGCCGACTTGGGCAGACAAAAAGGAACACGCCCAACACCGCGCTGCTCGTGCTAACGCGTCAAGGTGGCTCAACGCCTCGCCGGCTGCCACCCTGCCCGCGTGGCCTCCTCTGGGCTGCAGAACATGCGCTCGCCGCGGCTCATGTCGATGCTGGTCTGCGCGTAGTCCCGCTGCCCAGGCACGTGATAGATCTTCTTGCCTTGGCGAGAGATGTTGCCCTTGATGCGACATCCGCCCGGCATGGGTGGCGCAGCCACTGGAGTCTGGCGTGCCGCCTGCTCGCGCTTGCTGCGGCGGTAGTCCGCGGGCATCTGAAAAGGCCCTTGCCAGAGGTTGCGCCGCTGCTGGCGCGCATCGGCTTCGTCTGCGACGAACGCCGTCGCGTATTGGCGATACGCGACCGCCCATCCAGAGCTCACCATCCACCGGTTGACGGATTGCCCTTGGACGAAGCACTCCGCGACCACCCGGCCGTAGCGGTCCGTATCCTTGGGTTGGCAACGAACGGTCTTGTCCAGCACGTAGCCGTCCAGCGCGGCCGCAGACCGCCGGCCACAAGGCCAAGAGCGCCCGTCCTTGGTGGTGCATTGCTGGGCGCTCTCCGGGGCATCGATGCCCCACAGGCGGATGCGCTGTTTTGCGACCGTAAGAGTGTCGCCGTCCGTGACCGTCGCGCGGCCGACCAACTCTGCAGCCACGCCGGGAACCGAAGCAAAAACCAAAAGCAGAACCACCAGACCCTTCAACACCATCAACAACGACTTCCTCTAAACGCACGCTCGGGTCCCGAACGCCAGTTCAAACAGGGTCCGACACTTTAGCGGAAGTGGCAAAGGGGCGCCGACCAATTCGCCAATCCTTCAATCCCGACTTGCGTTCCTGGTGTGGTCGCCGCCGGTCTCTTCTACGACAACAAAGTCGTTCACCAGCCAGCCGTATGCATCGCTGAGCGCATCGGCGATGCCCTCTTCGCTCCCGCATTCAACTGTGGCTTCGGCCGGCAACGCAGGACGCTTGCCATCGGTCTCCCAGACAATCCCTCGCACGTGAAACGCTTTCATTCCTGCTCCATGGATGTGCATCTGCCTTGGCAGTCTAGCTTCGGCAAGCTGCACAGGTGAAGGGGCGGGCTATGCCCACCCCCTGCTGGCCAGGCTGACGTGCTGCCGGCCACCGATGACTAGGTGGTCAAGGACTCGGATGTCAAGAAGCGCCAGCGCCTGCTTCAGGCGCTCGGTGACTTGGCGGTCGGCTTGGCTGGGCTCCGGGTTCCCGCTCGGATGGTTGTGGAAGAGGATGACGGCGACGGCGTTGAGGTCGAGGGCGCGCTTGGCGACGACCCGGTTGTGGACTTCGCAGGCGTCGGTGGTGCCGCTGAAGAGATGCTCGGTGGCCAGGATGTGGTGCTTGGTGTCGAGGAAGACGACGCCGAACGTTTCGTGCGGCAGGTGGGCGCAGCGGGCGACCAAGTAGCTGCCGGCCTGCTCGGGGCTGTGGATTTTGCCCAGCCGTTGGAGGCGTTGCTCCAGGATGGTGGCTGCTGCGAGCAAGATGCCCTCCTCGTCCATCTGGAGCTGGTATTGGGCCGTGCGGTCCTTGGTGCTGCGCTTCATCGGTTCTTCTCCACCAGCGCGTTGTGCGCCTCGTGGGAACCGGCAGGCGGAGCGTCCGGCCCTACCGCACCCGGCAGTGAGCACCGCTTGCGGCGCACAACGGAGGGCCGGAACAACGTGGAGGAGGCCTGTCCTTGCGGTCGGGACAGCGAAGCTAGGATTCCCTTCAAGAGGCCCAGCGCTGATGGATAGCAATGATGCGCGACTCTGCCCTGCCGGCGATTGAAAAGCCAAGGGGACTTGAGTCCTGCGTGCGTGCAACTTTGCCCACCGTCATCGCGCACTTTGTCGGCTGCTGGCTTGCTGCCGCTGCCGCTGCCGCTGCCGCTGCCGTGAGCGTCCGCTCACTGAGAGTGCTCATGCCCACAGCATTCAAGTTCGATAGTCTCTGGCGCGCATCTCAGCCATGAATCGCAGAGCTGTGGGACACTCAGGCCATCTTCGGAGCCGCCCCCACCATGCGAATCGAACAACGAAAAGCTGCCCTGGCCTTTTGGATGAGAGTGGAGCTACTTGTAGCGCTGATGGCCATATCACTTGCAGGATGCGCAGCAAGTGGTCCCATCGCGAACCAGCCCATTGAAGGCCCTGTTCGCCTGGGAGAGATTGCGGCGGTTGATGGCCCCAGGGTGCGCCCCGACCGCGTCATCGAAGACAGCCGTTGCCCAGCCGACGTTCAATGCATTCAAGCCGGACGGCTGATCGTCAGGGCGACCGTGCTCGGTGGCGGCTGGTCCAAGCAGATCGACCTCACGCTGGGCGTCCCGGCTCCAGTTGCCGATGGCATGTTGACGCTGGTGGACGCCACCCCCGTGCCCATCGTTGGAGTGACCGCCGCATCCGCCGCTCGCTTCACCTTCAAGTTTCAGGGCGGCCGCTAGTCAAATTGATCGAGGTGCCGCCGTAGCGCTGCTCAGACGAGCCGCAGGATGAGCGGCCATCGGTCCCGCTCCGCACCAAGGGCGTTTCGTGAAGCACCTGGTGCCTCCCCACCCTAGGCATCAGGAATTTTTGAGCCAGCGGCATCGCCCTCACCCTTAGAAAAATAAATCAAACTAACAATAATAAGCTAACATTTAAGATATATTCACTTTAAAGCCGCGTCCTCAAGGCTATTTAGTTAGCTTATTTACTGCAAACAGTACGCAATTGACTGCGATAAATCGACACAAATTCTCTCGAAACCCTTGGTTTACAAGGCTTCTCGCCGGATAACGAATTGGCGGGTTCGGGAAGCACCCCATCGGAGAGACCCTAACACCTGAGGTATTCGTCTACACCGCAAATTTTTGTATCGCCCCCATTGACGAATTCGCGCCCTGTTTTATCCCTACTTCCATCTCTCGATGGAAGTGACCCATGACCAGCAACCCCTCCGCAACACTCAACGATTACATCGCCTCGCCGTTCGGCCTCCTGCATTTGGAAGGCATCCACATCGGCCGATTCCGCATCGACCGCGCCATCATCCGAGGCCGGGAAGCCGCCATCAACCTGCAGGAATGCATCCTCGCCGCGCTCGACGAAACCGGACGGAAGAGTGGCCTCAAGAACAGCACACGCTACCCCGCGCAGCTGCCCATGGGCACGCCTTCGCGCCCCTTGGCCAAGGAGATCGAAGATCATCTGGAGGACATGCGTCGCCGCCAGCTCGACCCGAAGACTGTCCAGTCCACCGAGCGCACGTTGAAGCTGCTCCTGTTGACCTGCGGCAACATCTCCGCGGCTCGAGTGGACTATCACCACATCCAAGCGCTCTGGAAGCTGCTGCGCTGGGCCCCAAGGAACCTGGTGTCGGATCCGCTGCTGAAGGATCTTAGCTTCGACGAAGCCATCGCCATGGGAAAAGAGCAGGACGTGCCGCCGTTGGCCCCGGCCACCGAAGAGCGCCACCGCAGATTCCTGGTCGCCTTCTTCAACCACCTCTTCAACGGACAAGCCATCAACTCGTCACCGATGAAGGCATTTCGAAAGCCGAAGGAAGACGACACCATCGACCCGGAGAAGGCCATCCGGCTGTTCGAGGACGAAGACCTGCAGGCCATTTTCGACCCGGCGACATTCATCCCCTGGGCCAAGAAGCCGCAGTATTGGTGGGCCCCGATGATCGGCTTGTATACCGGTGCCAGGGTCAACGAGGTCTGTCAGTTGAAGTTGACCGACATCATTGAGGAACGCGGCATCTGGTGCATCGCCTTCCAGAAGACGGTGGACAAGGACTTGGCTGCGGACCCAAAGAAAAGGCGCCGGTGTCGGCAAAGCATGAAGGGCGCGGGCTGCATGCGCATCATCCCCATCGCCAAACCGCTCTTGGAGGCCGGACTCTTGGAGTTCGTGGAAGACATGAAAGCGACCGGCCATCCTCGGTTGTTCCCCCTCCTCTCTGCAGGCGTGAACCGGAAGACCGGGGAGACGAACGCACGTTATAGCCAGCAGTTCGTGGTCGACTTTGGCCGCTACCTCAAGTCTCTGGGCTTCGCTAAAGGCATCGGATTCCATGCCTTCCGCCACACGCTGGCGACGGAGCTCGATGTCAACGACGTTCCCGAGAAGGAGATTGCGCTGGTCACAGGCCACAGCACCGATCCCCGCGACCGGGTTCAAGTCCTACGCAGGCACTACCTCCACAAGAAGCCGCAAGTGACTCGGAGCAAGCAGATCAGCGCTTTGGAGCTGTATCAGCCCAACGTGGAGTTGCCACGCTACCAGCGAGGGCAGTTCGCTTCGTGCCTGGCCGACGCCAACAAGTTCTACCCTTGAATACCTTCTCTTTTTTCAGCAGCGCGCTGGTCGAACGCAGCTGCAAACTTCTGCCGCGCGGCTCGTGGCTACGCCTAGGTATCGGTATAGCGTCAGAAACAGCCACGCTCTGAACATAGACTTGGTTGCGGACTCAAGTCGCGTCCCTGGCCCACTCGCCCGCGCCATTTTGGATGTGGGCTTCTGACCCTTAGAGCTTGAAGGCGTGGGGCATCGCCGGCTTCCCTACCGCGCCGCCAGCTTGACGCGTTGGAGGTGTTCAAACCCACTTGCTATTCTATTCCTGATGCCCCCACTATCAGACAAGCAAAGTCAGTTTTTTAAAGAGGTCGGTTGCAGCCCGGGCAGATTTTCGTGGTGCGTCCAGTCGGACCCGAGAAGACACCTCCTTCGACTCGCCCATGAGTACCAGAAAAAATCCCCTCCATCATTGGAGTGCCTGACTTATTTTTCAATATGTGGGAAATTACTTCCTCCTGATCGTCAAGCGAAAGCGCATCAAACCATTCATCAAATACCTGAGTTTTAGCAGACATCAGACCACCTCATTGGGAGTGTTACCACACAACTGACAATCCCCGCTCTTAAACTTGTACGGAGATGCGTTACACACACTGCAAGTGACAGAACTGTCACCTGGGACAAGTTGCTTCAAGCTCTCCCTATAAGCTTCCTGCCGTAGACTAACCCGCATTTTATCAATATTGTTTTGATCAACCGAGTCCTGGCTTGAAACATATCTAAGAAACCAAGCGAGATCCTGATCCGGATTGGCAAGCAACTCAAGACTCTCATTGGCTATGAAATTATTTGCCACTCGCGCAGCGAGAAAAGCCTCTTTCCTCGCATCAACCCTCAGCACCAGAGCCGTGATCGACAACAACAAGAGAAGCGCCGAGGATAAATATGAAACAAGCTCAATAAAGTCCTCAAATTTCGTCCCAATCGACTTATTTAAAGCAAAAAGTATAACTATAGGAGTCAAAAGGGAGGCCAAAATCAGCGAGTTAGAAAAAGCTGAAATTATCCGCAACCCTCTAGAATACAAAAATATCGCAGTCAATGCATTTGCTCTAACCTGAAGAAGCTTACCATGCCTTGAATTAAACCTGTCAGTAGCGTTCATAAACCCCCTTGCAGCCACATTCCGATATAAAGAAAATCTCTAGACTCCCCAATCCCAAGGGCAGAAATTATTGCCAGATTTATTTTTCTTGCATGCAAGAAAAATTTCTTCAGGGCGAAGAAGGATGACGTAAAGACACGGATCTTATTGGAGGTCAATGCAAGAGCTGCCAAGCCAAACGCCGGACGCATGCTGCATCTGGGTCGCTATGACCAATGAAACAAAATTTATCAATATATACTAGGTAGTGCATCCCTGCGCCCTTGTCATATACACGAAAGCCCAAGAGAAATCATACCGATCTTCGCAAATCGAGCACATCCTCTATGCTTCTGCGGAAAATGCTAATTCTCGGAAAATCAAATGTCAATAAGCTAGAGAGAAGCTATGCCTAACTGGCGGGCCAATTTCAACCGGTCTTCAGAGGAAAGCTCGGAGACAGCCAAGAGAATGGCAGCCGTGACCTTGTCTTCAGCAACCAGATAGGCCATCGGCACGCCTAGTGTATCGGCCAGCTTCCCCAGCCCATCCAAGTCGATACCACTGACCTCAGTCTCATAGCGGTTGACCCGGCTGCTCGCCAGCTTCTTATCAAGTCCCATCAGCACCCCCAGCGCTCGTTGGCTGGCGATGCCGCGCAGCTCTCGGGCCTGCTTGAGGCGAGCTGCAAAGAGAGCGCGGGGTGAGGACTTCGACAAGTGAATGAAAGTTGAAAAACCGGGTCGGACAGCATGACTTGGTCCTCCTCTGCATGGCAGACTCTTCATGAAATGTAGCACCCTCCAACCACAGACAGGGGATTTCATGAAGACCGCACGGATTGCAGGCGCCGTCCTGCTCGCAGCATCGCTGGCCGTCACGGCCCAGGCCCAGGACGCCCAAGACCAAAAGCCTGGCTTCTTCCGCCAACTCGGCGGCAGCCTCAAGGACGCCGGCAAGCAGATGGTGGGCATCAACCCGAACGCAGGGAGCAAGTCCACCGCCCAGGCCGGCAGTAGCGGCAGCGGTCCTACCTACACGCCCCTCAGCGGCGCCGGGAAGCTGCCTGGACTGTTCAAGGGCGACAACCACCAGGCCGCGCAGGCAGGTCGCTTGGAGTGGCCTCGGGTGGCGCTGACCTATGTCGATTGGGGGACCTCCCTGCCCTGTTGGACTGTCGAGGCAAAGATCTGGACCAGCGCAAGCGCGTCCACCGTGGAAACGTTCCGGACCTGCGCCGACGCCCCCCTGACGGAAACGGATGATCTGGGCGACACCGCCGAGCTCAACACCCCGGCGCTGTGGAAAGGACGGGACACCCTGACCGGCATCCGCGTGCCGCCCAGCAAGGCGAACACCGGCGCGCAGCGGTCCACCGGCCCCAATCCGCCGGCACAGCCCTTCGTCGTCAACGTGAGCCGGCCTGGCGTCGCCGATCGTGCCGTCGACGTCGCCCTGCGGGTGGCATGGGCCTCGGGCTTCCTCCAGACCGCCGACCTGCACCCGGGGGCCAGCGGCCTGCTGACGCCCTTCAAGGACACCCGGCTCTGGATCGCCGGCTTCAGGCCAGACGGCAACCGCGACAAGTAAAGGCCCCCCGCTTCGCCAACCCTACCCATCCCCTCAGCAAAGGAACGACATGAAAAAAGCATGGATCGGCCTGGTCACGTTGACCATGGCCCTGGGCCTCACCGCCTGCAGCGGCAAGCCGTCGACCGACGACGCCAAGGAAGCGTTCGTCAGGCTGCTTCAGCAGAGTGGCGCTGGCCAGGTCACCGACATCCAGAACTTCGAACTCACCGGCTGCGTGGAAGCGGAAGGCGTGGATGGCTACCGCTGCGACACGCGCGGCCAGGCCGTGCTCAACATTGAGGGCCGGCAGGTGCCGGTTCCGCTGAGCAAGAACCTGCGCTATGCCAAGAGCGACGGCACCTGGAGGGCCTACGCGAAATGAAGACCAACCCTGACCCGATGGCCGGCACGCCGGTGGGTGCTGCGGCCGGATTCCGTGGGGACGGCGCGCCACGCGCCGCCTCCAGGAAAGTCATGACGCCCCACAACCGGTTCTTCTGGTGGTTCTCGTGGACCCTGCTCCTGCTCGGGCCGTTTGGCTTCATCGTCGGGCCGCTGATGGCCCGGCGGGGCCTGCGGAAAGCGGAGCGCCTCTACCCGCAAGAAGCCTACGCGGCTCGGCAGCGCGACCAGGGGTTCACCGCTGGGCAGTGGTGGGTCATGACGCCGCTGGCCCTGATGGGAGCCTTCTGGGTCTTCTCGCTCCTGAGCGGGCTGCCGATGGTGTTGCTGGTGCTGTGGGTGCAGTTGACCAGCTGACTTCCTGACCACAGAGCCGCCTGCTGGCGGCTCTGAATATCGGTGCAAGATCGCGTCCGCTCAAAAACTTTTCAACTTCTCGATAAGCATTGGATGACTCCAATAAGAGGAATGCAGCCAACCTTTGAAATGCCACTCTTCTGAAAGCGTGCTGTCGATGCGATAGTCGGCAGGTGCGGTGCCATCTGAAAACTTAAAAACCTTACCTGCGGTGAATGCCAAAATATCAAGTGGATGCCAAAGATTGCACCAACGCCCGATAGTTGATGGCAACTCCACGGGACTACCTGGCTTGTATTGGGAAATCCCACTTCTTGGCGAGATGATATGGAAAAAAGCAGCTTGGGTGCCAAACGTGAGGAAGCGCTTGATGTGCAACGTCTCATCGCGCTCTTCCCCATCCTCACCATTCTCAAAAACCTCGCAACCCAGAGCCGCGTCTAAGCAAATGATCCCACCAAGGCTATGCGCAAGCACAGTGACCGGGTTCTCTTCGCTCCCAAGAGTTTTATCGTTCTCCCGCAATCTCTCAAACAATCGACTATGGAGCTTGGCCTTCTTTTCATGATAGACGACGATGTCACCAAGCGTCTGTGCCACACCATCTGAAAGTGCGCGGCGGATCCCTTGATTGATGCCACCTCCTCCATTCGAAATCAGGCGCCCCGCAAACGCATCAAGTCGCCCCAAGAAACGCCGAAATGCATCCTTGGGGTAGTCCGTCCAATCAGAAATACCCAGGGCAGCGTTCACCCCCTTTAAGTGAGCGGTGGAAGGATCAGACCTTTCAGCCCGAATGAACTCAGCCATCAATTTTCCTGCGTCTTGAAGTTCATCTGGAGTCAGGAGAACAAGTGCATTCGTATTCTTGATCTCTTCCAAAATCGCTGGTTCAAGACCATCCGGTGCCAACTGATTAGCTTTAGCTACGTGCGCCGATAACCCAAGTTGATCTCGAATAACTTGACTGAGAATCTGGGCTACCTCTTGTTCACTAACAACGCTGACGCCCATCAGCTCCTGACGCACTTCAGCAAGGCGGCCGGCCATCCCCGCGGCCTTCATCGGACTGATTGCAGTCTGTTGCACTGCCCGCATCACGGGGAGCGCGTCCTCCAACCCTTCTGAAATCCCGCCGAGATCACCCCAGTAACAACCGATGAATTCGTAAGCACCATTCGTCTTTGTTTCCAGAAAAGCGATATGGTCCTCAAGCTCCTTTTCGCTACGATTAGCAATCCCATGCACCACTAGCACTGTCTCAGCCATTTCCCCCTCCATAGGCACCCGTGATTAAGTCGATATACGCCACTCGCCAGACTCATGCAACCAGCAGAAGCCTTCCTTCTTATTGGAAGGCCTCGCATTGCCACCTAACCGCATCGTCTCGGGGAAGCCTAAGTGGCCAAGGCTTTTCCGTCCCCTTATCCCAGCCTCTTTGCACCAATATGGACGCGGTTTTACAGCGATGACCTCTTGGGACTAGGTCACACCTTGGCCAATCCGCGGTTGACCCCGACGGCGCACTGTTAGATACCTGTGATCACCGCGTGCCACTCCGTGGCAAAGGGGCGCGGTGGCTGTATCCCCCACCACACTGGCCAACCGAGCCAGCTCTCGCTGTCTGCTTCACCTCCGTCAACTCGCACACCCTTCAAGAGGCAACGGCATCGCCCGTGCCTGCGGGGTTCGTGCGTCCCCAAAAAACACATGGAGATGTGCCGCTATGCGATTCCGGATCTTCCTCGCCGTATTCCTGCTCACCACGTTCAGCGCTGCTGCCCAGGCCCAGGTCGTCACCCTCAACAAGGGTGGCTACACCCTGACCTACGACTGCACCGCCCACACGGCCACGCGCTACGAATACTCGCTCAACGCGGACACCGGCTCCGCGGCTCGTCCGTCCGACTTCAATCTCGACACCACACTCCCGAGCGGCTGCGGCGGCCAGACCTCGACCAAGTCCTACGCCAGCGTGCGCTCGGGCTACGACCGCGGGCACCTGGTCACGTCCAACCACATGGACTACAACGCGACCTACATCGTTCGCGCCAACCTGATGTCCAACATCGTGCCGCAGGTGTCTGGCTTCAATCAGGGCATCTGGGTGCAGGCCGAGAACGTGGCCGAGTGCTACCGCGACATCAAGCCGGTGAAGGTCTACGGCGGCGTGGTCTTCGGCGACACGTCGAACGACTATTTCTTGTCGAGCCACGGCATTCGGACACCGGAATACTTCTGGAAGACGATCATCACCACCGACCCGAGCACGGGCGCGGAGAAGGCCATCAGCTGGATCATTCCGAACGAAACCGGACTCGGCAGCCTGGACGACTACATCGTCTCGATCGCCGACCTGGAAGAGCTCATCGGCGCCAGCAATGTAGGCATCACGGCGTCGTCTGCGGTGAAGAACATGCTGCCAAGCTCGACGTGGGCGCTGCCTAGCAACTGCGACTTAAGCTAACCAGACGCCGGCGCGACTCGGCTTCCCCCAAGCCCCAGTCCAACTGGGGCTTCCGCTCTTTGTGCTGGTATATCTAGGCAGCCGACTTTCATTGAGGAAACACCTCTTAGCGGCGTAAGATTTTTCCTACATGACCAATTTCTGCACGCAAATCCCCTGGCTGCCACTGTTGCTCATTTTTCCGCGCCCTTGATTCTCAATATCAGGGGCAGCAGGCAAACAACACCCTCTTCTTATTGCTTCCGATGAGATAACCTAGAAAAAAGACGCGGAGCATCCAGCAGTGACTGAGAAAGGAATGACGGGCAACGTTGTCAGCAAGGACAAAGCGGCCATACAAACAGAGCACGCAATTTCACGATCACCCTCGCAAATTGCGTCCACACTGGCGACCATTGCTGGCGGACTATTGGCTGTCGCCACCATCATGGGGTTCTGCCTTCATCTTTCGGGCGATGTGGCTTATTCGACCTACCTTACTGGCGTTGGCGTTCAGTCAACATCGTTCCCACAGGCTGCAGATTGGAAAATCATCCACGGCTACTACGTCACAGTTATCCAGGGAATTCGACTGCTCGGCAATATCCCCTGGCGCATCGTGCTAACAATGATCGGCCTATCTACTTTTGCCATCGTCATGATGCGCGCACCCGTTAAAGAAAATCCCAAGCCGCGGGCATGGCTAGATCGCCAGTCCTATTGGATAAGGGAGCCCATCACTACTCTCCTGGGAACCACAGTCTTCTTGGCCGCGGCTTCCAGCGTGGGATGCTTCATCCTGCTCCTGGCCATCGTGCCAGGGCTCGCTGCTGAGAAATATGGGAAGGCTAAAGCGGACGAGATTAATCGGCTTATGCGGCACGAGAAAGCTGAAGAGATGTCGGAACTCTGGAAAGAAGATAAACGACTGGTGCGAGGTCACATCATCACCACAAGCGACGATTTGATCGCCGTCTACGATGCTGATCTGAAAACCGTGAGGACCTTGCCACGAGAAGGTATCGAGATCCGAACACCGCTTCCAAACTCGAAGAAATCCACTACAGACGACCGCGATTCTCAGTCCCGATAGACAAATCAGCCACGATGAAGAACACGCCGCCCAACCGACGTAGTCCTGCCTAGCAACTGCGACTTGAGCTAACCAGGCGCTGGCGCTACGGCGCTACCCACACCCCAGGTGAGCTGGAGCTTTCCATCCTTGGCTGGCTCATCCGGCAACATCAAGCCAGAGCGTCTTGATGTTGCCGCTTACCCGGCCTGCAAGCCCGCGGCTTCGTCTTTGACCAAGAGCAGCGGTTGCCCCGCGGCCGAGCCGATAGGCAAGCGCGACTCAGCGCCCGGGGTCACAACGATGACCGTGATGACGTCGTCCCGCGCCGAGTTGATTTGAACGAACTTGAGGCCTGCTTTTTCGAAAACATAGGCCTTGAACAGCGGGGAAAGGCTGACGTTCTTCTTGCCTGGAGGCACGCGCTCTCCCATGCCCTCAATGACGTCGGCTGGGTTTAACGCCGGCTCCGCGGCCTTGGCGCCCGGTGAGAGACCAGCAACCAGCACGGCCAATCCGAGCAATGCTCCAGAGAGGGTTTTCATCGTTCGTTCCTTGAGGTATGGCGCCCAGTAGACGCTACTGCTGGACCGAAGGGGCCGCAAGCGCAGCCCAGAGGCGTGGAAAAACCGTCTACAGGATTGGACAAATGCACCCGTTCGCGGTCCGCGGAGCGCTCCCTGGCTGACCTCGAAGGCCGCAATCCCGAGTGGACGAAAAGCAAAGGCCCCGCGTGCGGGGCCTTTGATCGTCGGCGCTTAGGTGGAGGTTCTGGCCCCCGTCCCCCAGCCATGGCGGGTGAAGTGGCCTAGACGATGACGACAGTTTGGCTCCGGTAGCCTTCTACGGCAGTCAGACGAATCCCGATCCCGATGTCAGAAAATCCCGCATTAGAACAAATGCACCTCGGCTCGAGGAGAGCTTAACCGCACTACTTTTTGGGTATGAATGTCATCTTGAGGTTTTCGTAAGTTTCCCTATCTCGACTATCGCCCTTCTCAGCAGCCAGCTGTCCCCAGTGCAAGGCCTCCGGACCGTTGTTGTGCAAGACGCAATCCAAGTAATAGTCGCGCATCCCTCTGATTGCTGGTAGCTCTCCACTTTCGGCCTTCGCACGACTGGAAACAACATCAAACGTCCTGCAACTCCCGTCCCCTGACACGGGGACTGCATCGACCTTATGATCGTTTTTCCCGCAGGAAACTAAAAACGCCAAGCACCCCAAAAACCCAATCCTCAGCATCATGGCCTGAACCTCGATCGAGCGAAAAGCAAAGGCCCCACATGCGAGCCTTTGATCTGCGGCGCTTAGGTGGAGGTTTTAGCCTGCGCCCCCCGGCAATGGCGGGTGAAGTGGCATAGAAACCACGCGTCCTGTTACGCCCCCAAATCACTAGCAATGATTCTTTCCAATTCCGCAATGGCCGGCTTCACACTGGGATGCCGCTGCACCCAAACATCCCCGAGATGCTGCCTAACATTCTTCCCGCCCAACATTTCCCTTAATTTTTCATGGCTTTTGCATTGAAGGATGTCATGTGCGGCATTCATAACATCCCCCGAGAAATCAGCATTTTTTTCACCAAACTCCTCACCCCATTCCTTTTGAATGGCGGAAATGAGCTTCCCGGCAGCCCTCTGAAATTCGGCCTTTTTAGCAACCACTTTTAAATCCATCTAGGTTAGAACCCAAGTGCCCGTCAATATATTGCAATGCATTCGTCCACTTTGCTGGCACACCCTAACTCATGGAGCCATCAAATAGACGACGATGGAATTAAATCAACTTATTGAATAGTCTTCCGGCAGGAAAAAACCGCCAGGCTTCATCGAAGGATGCTCCCTGTAAAGAGGGTTCAACAAATTTAACAGTAGCTCTCCAGAAATGCGCCCTATCACTTGACGAATTCTTCTTGCCTCTTCTTCTGGGGCAGCATCCATTGCCAAAGCAATTGCCTGATCCAGGGAAGCATTTGCATCCAAGATTTTATTACAGATCTTCTCTGCGACATCTCGATCGGAGATCATTACCATCCCTCGCAGCCATGTCAGCCACACACTTATTTACACATCTAAAAAACTTAAACCCCATCTCGCGACGGCAACGCCGTATCAGAACAAGCATCCAATCAAGAAAATCACAATCAGTCGGCAAATCCAGTGCTCGGCATATCCAACCAAAAAATAGGCTTACCTAACTTCTCACCAAGATAAACAAGCTGCGAATCTATCTTGGCCATCGCCAATCGCAGTGCCTGCACAGAATCAATTCCCATAGCAGAGCCTGATTTTTCAATTTCACTATAAGAAATTGAATATCCACAGCGAAAATCTTCACCGTCTTCTTCAGGCTTATAAATTTCAACGACGACAACCACATCGCCAGATTTAAGAATTCTACTTGCAACCACATCTTTCAATTCTTTCATGTCAATCACCAAATAACGAGCTGAGGAATTGGGCGCCCAGCTTTGCAGGCACCATATCGCTCTTGAACACTTGCCCAGCATCTGGCCCTAGGGCCTGTTCCTGGTATTGTCGCCATTCTGCACATTTGTTCGTCTTCTTCCGCCTGCTTCTCACAATGGTCTTCATCCTCATCCGGGCACATCGCCTGCCCGACAAAGTTGCCCGTGACACCGCCAACCACCGAACCCACTGCGCCACCAGTAGAGCTGACTGCTATTGCGCCTCCTGCCGCACAAGCTGCAGCACCTGGGCCGGAAGGGCTACATACGAATCCACCGCCAACAGCCCCAGCAACCCCGCCGCCATAGTAGCCAATCGCTCCGCCGCAGATTGCGCCCGATGCTATGTAACTAGCTACGCACGCCTGATCTTTCTTCAAACCAAGGCTATCGCTAAACATCAAAGGCGCGGATTCGACATATGCGTAAGTGCTGATACCACCATTTAATCCCGATGAATCACTCTGCGCGTATCGGCCAGTGCCTGCATCGTAGTCTCGACGATAGTTCTGGCTCAGCCCCGTCGCACTGTCATAACGCTGCCCGGGGAAGCGCATACCGAACACGAACGCGGTGCCATCGCGGTCCGCATCCTGGTCCGGCGGCGTGTTGCCAAAGGCCTCGCCCTTGATGTCCCACTTCCAGATCACCACGTCGCGCGCCGGGTCGATGACCGTGCGCGGCGTGCCGAGGTGGTCCGGCTGCACGTAGTTCAGAGCTGTGCCCGCCAGCACGCCCACCGGCAGGTCGTCGAGCCAGATGGCCTGCTGGAGCGCCTTGCCGTTGGTGTCGTAGTCGCCCAGCCAGTGCCCGGCTTCGTCGTAGAGCGTGTAGGTGTTGGTCGTGCCGAGGAAGCGGCGCACCTGCTCGCCGCGGTCGTTGTAGCGATACTCCATCGCCAGCGTGCCGCTGCGCTTGGCCTGGCTCAGGCGTCCGGTTGCGTCGTAGGCGAACTCGCGTGCGGTGCCATCGATGGCGGTGGTGTTGCCCGCCGCGTCGTAGCTGCGCGCGGCGCCGGCCACACTTGCCAGGCGGTGGCTGTCGGTCGGGTAGCTGTAGGCCTGGGTGCTGCCGTTGACCTGGGCGCTGAGCCGGTTGCCGGTGGCGTCGTAGCTGTAGCCGTCGATCACAGTGCCGGTCGGGCCGTCCTTGAAGGCGGTCAATCGGTCCAGGTTGTCATAGCCCAGGCTCACGACCGGAGCGGTGTTGCCTGGGGCAGTCAGCGCAGTGAGGTTGCCGACCGGGTCGAAGCCGAAGCCGACGTTGAGGCCATCGCTGCGGCTGTCCTGGATTGCCAACGGGCGGTAGTCCTGGTCCAGCACGCGCTGCAGCGGTCGGCCGTTGCCGTAGGACCAGCCGGCGCTGGGGCCGAACGGGTAATAGGTGGCGCCGCCGAGCAGCTTCTGCCGGGTTCCGCCGGCTACGGTCACGCCCACTTCCGTTGCCTGCCCCAGCGCATTGCGCACGTAGTCCACCATCGCGCCGTCCGGGTAGGTCACCCGGCTCAGGCGGCCGCCCTTGGTGTAGGCATAGCGCACAGTCAACGCTTTGCCGTTGGTGGTCTGCACCTTGCGCACCACGCGCCCGAAGCGGTCGTAGCAATACTGGGTCAGGCCGCTGCCGTCCTGCAGCTTGCTCAGACGCCCCAGCGCGAAGGTCTCACCGGTGGCGCAAACGGTCTGGCTCGCATCGTAGGTGTAGGTGGCGATCAGCGCCTTGTCCGCGTAGGTCGCCTTGGCCAGGCGGCCGAGCACGTCGAAGACGTAGTTGGTCTTGGTGCCGCGCGCATCGGTCTGGGTGGCTGGGTTGCCGGCGCTGTTGTAGGTGTAGCTGGTCACGCCGGTGTCGGGGCTGGTCAGTTTGAGCAGGTCGCCCAGGCCGTTGTATTGGTAGCTCGTCGCCAGCCCCTTGGGGTCGGTGACCTTGGTGGTGCGGTCCAGGGCGTCGTATTCGAACTGGGTCTTTGCGGCGATGCCGCCGACGTCCTGCAGGGTCTGCTTGACCCGGTCCAGCGGGTCGTAGTCGGTCTGCGTCTTGCGCTTGAGTGCGTCGGTGACCAGTTGCACGTTGCCGTTGAGGTCGTAGCTGAAGTCGGTGGGATCGGCCTCGGCGGTGGCCTGCGTGGCCAACTGGCCGAGCTTGTTGTAGATCCGCGACAGCGTGTGCTTGAGCGCACCGGACGCGTCCTTGGTGTCTTCCTTGGCCCGGTTGCCGGAGGCGTCCAACGTGTAGTGGATGCTGTTGCCGGCACCATCGGTCACGTCGGTCAGGCGGTGCGCGGCGTCGTAGCCATAGGTGACGACCGTGCCGTCGGGGTCGGTGACCTTACTGACGTTGCCAACCTCATCGTAGGCGACGAGCGTGGTCTGGTCCTGGTCCGAAGGCGTGCCGTCGGCATTCGCGCGCAGCGTGCTCGATGCCGCCCAGCCGCGTGGCGTGTAGATGAGGTCGCGAATCAGGCCGTTGGCGTCCTGGGTGCGGGTGGGACGGCCGTTGCGGTCGTAAGCCACATAGGTGGTGGCTCGGCCCAGCGCATCGACCACCTGATACAGATCCCCGGCGCGATGGCAGGCGCCGCCGACGTTGCTGCAGCCGGATTCGTCGGCAGTGAGGTAGTAGCGATAGGTCGTGGTGTCGGCGACATCCGTGCGCGGGCCGTCCTGGCTCAGCACTAGGCCGATCTGCGGGCACTGCGTGCCATCGACCGTATCGCAGTAGCTGGTCAGCCACTGGCGCACGCCGGTTGGGGCGTTGGCCGCGCTGCCGCAGCTGTAGCTCATGGCGGCGGACACGGACGGATCCACCTGGCAACGCGCGGTTTGCTGACCACGTGCATTGTAGGTCCACGCCGTCTTGGATGCCGTGGCGCCGGCGGCATCGAGCACGATGCGGGTCAGCGGCACGCGCAGGCTGGCGTTCCAAATGGTGTTGGTCGTGCGTTGCTGCGCGGCGCCCGAGGCATCGATCTGTTGGGTCAGCAGTCCATCCGCCGTATAGGTCGTCTTGGTGACCGTGCCCTTGAAGTCTGTCACCGAAGCTGGATAGCCGTTGGCATCGTAAGTCAGCGAATTCCATGGCTGGTTGCATTGGTCGCCGCAGGGAACGCTGGCACCAAAGGAGCGCAGTGTGCCGAAACCGGTATTCGTGAAAGAGAGTGTTACGCTACTGCCAAGTGGACCGGTGACCTTCGCATTGTACCCACCATTCCTGATGATGCTGTCGTATTCAAAACTGGTCAGATCCACATTTCCGGCAAAGGCCGTGGATGCCACACGCCTCGTGGTGTTTCCCTGGTATTTGATCGTTTCGTAGCGGACGCCTTTTTCATCAATTATTCCGGTCAGAACACCTGGAAGATTGTTGTTTCCGGTGTAAGCGCCTTCGTTGTAGACATAGGAAAGCACTTTCCCATCGGGATAGGTAACGCTAGTGAGATACCCGGCGGCGTTGTAAGCATAGCCCACGCTTCCGCCGTCCGGCTGAATGACACTGATCAGTCGCGCTGTACTGTCATAGCTCAAATTGAGATTTCGACCAAACTGGTCAGTCACTGCAATCAACAACCCAGCCTTTGGCGCAATGCTGGCAGGCGTACCGATGTCGCTGTAAGCAAATGCAAGAATTTTTTGCCCAGCTTGATCGCTGACCTCTTTAATCATCCCGCCTGCGTCGTAGGACTCGGTTTGATGGTTCGCCGAAAGCTGGAGTGCGTAACCAGCGCCAGCTGGAAGCTCGACAAGCTTCTCAGCCACGTCCTGGTCACCTTTCCACACACCATCTGCAAGCACGAAGCGAATCACGCCGCCATCCGGCCGAAACGCATCAATCATTTGTTGACTACCTGCCATGTCAGAGCGCCGAATTTCCAGACGCCTGTCATAGGTGTGCCTCCACTGAGGTCCCAAATTGGAAGACGCAACAATCGAAGAGCTGTTGTAAAACCTGCGGAAAACAAGGTTGGAGGCAGCGCGGAAATCTGTTTCTTGTCGATACAGATTTCCCGTCGATGCGTTTACTGGATCGCCTTCAAAGGGGCTTCCTGGATTTTCGCCATTCGCCAATGAGGCATTTTCGCGACTGCCGCGCGGGCCGGTGCCGTCCTTATCCATCCCAAGCCCAGCTGTGCAACGCGTATGGCAGCCCCCCAGGTTTTTCTGGGGCACGCCGCCAGCCCGACTCAATGTGGCATGGACGATTGTGTCGCTCGATCCATTCAAATAAATGACCGCAACAATATCGCCCGCTCCGTAGCTAACCGAGATCTGAGGTGGATTGGTGCAAGTTCCGTTACACAGATCATTTATTTTTTTGGTGATGAACCCCACGGCCTCACCAACGGTGGCAAACGAGCCTACCCCATGTATAGACTGGACGGTATAAGGCGCGCCATAGTCGCCAGTTTGCCCAAACACCCTCGCAGGGAGAAGCGCAAGGACGCTTAAAACGACAAAAGCAGTGAGGCGTTTCAACATAGCTTCATCCTTGAGCTTCGATAGAGTTGTAGGCGGACAACCGCAGGGCGCAGGCAGTGCCTGGCCCCACGAAGCTTACCGAACTTTGTTGCAAATTTTGAGACGGTCAGAACTTTTTTGTTTGCCGGCCAGCCCATCTAGCAGTTGGTCACCCCCATCCCATAGCGCCCCATCTCGCCCCTTAGCCTCTGGCGATGCCTACCAACTACCAGGCCCACACTTGGCTTGTGAGCCTGCGCTCTACCGAACGCTGGATTCCTAGAAGGGCTCCAGCGCTCAGCCCGGATACTTCGGGAACTTTTCGTCCGGGTGACCGGCCTTCCACTGCTTGTAGGCAGCGGTGCCCTCCCAAGCCGTGAAGGCACGCGGAGGACGCCCCCGGCCGCTCCAGGTCTCATGGGTATGAGGCAGCCAATACTTGGGAGCGACTGCCTTCTTGGCCTGGGTCGGAGCGGACTTATGGTCACGGCCCGGGCTGCTGGCCCCGATCGCCACTGCCAACTCGGCCTTCTGCTTCGGGGTGAAGTAGTCGCTGTATTGGCTCAGCAGGCTTGTGATTTCCGCGACAGCCGAGGCCGCCTGTTCTTGGCGAAGGGCTGCTTCCTGCTCTTCAAGCT
>Ga0308161_1001818_pt1 | contig 24186 bp, 21 predicted proteins | sample PhyFR2_FD_201034 | JGI IMG/M metagenome (GOLD analysis project Ga0308161, IMG submission 201034) | Phyllosphere microbial communities from UC Gill Tract Community Farm, Albany, California, United States - DLSLF.R2 | ecosystem: Host-associated > Plants > Phyllosphere > Unclassified | place: USA...
GTTCAACCCAAGCAAGTGCGGCACTTGGGCTGGAGTTATAGGCAGACTAAATAGCGAGGCAAGCATGGGCAAAGAGCACAAGGCCAGTATTGACGGGGATCAATGGGCGCAGTGTGTGCGGGAACGCGGCTGGTTGTGGGATGGGGCGAAAGGGTCTATCGCGCGTACGCCGGTGACGCTGATCCTGGCCCACGGCGCCGGCGCGCCGATGGACTCATCCTTTATGAACGACATGGCTGCACGCCTTGCCGGGCATGGCGTCAACGTGCTGCGCTTCGAGTTTCCCTACATGGCCCAACGCCGGTTGGACGGCGGCAAACGCCCACCGAACCCGGCGCCGAAACTGCTGGAGGCCTGGCGCGATGTGTATGCCGAGGTGCGACGTCATGTCGCTGGGAAACTGGCCATTGGCGGCAAATCCATGGGCGGGCGCATGGCCAGTTTGTTGGCCGATGAACTGGGCGCAGAAGGGCTGGTGTGCCTGGGCTATCCGTTCTATGCCGTGGGCAAACCGGAAAAACCTCGGGTCGAGCACTTGGCGGGGTTGAAAACGCCGACGCTGATCGTGCAGGGGGAGCGCGATGCATTGGGCAATCGGGCGGCGGTGGAGGGGTATGTGCTGTCACCGAGCATCGAGGTGATGTGGCTGGTGGCGGCGGATCATGACTTGAAGCCGTTGAAGGCGTCGGGGTTCAATCATGAGCAGCATTTGGAGGCTGCGGCGGTGGCAGTGGCTGGGTTTTTGGGTGGGCTTTAGGGCCCTATCGGGGGCAAGCCCCCTCCCACATTTTGACCACATTCCAAAGTTGGAACTCGGTCGAATGTGGGAGGGGGCTTGCCCCCGATAGCGGTATCAGCGGTTAAAGCGCTCTACCAGCGAATACTGGGTATTGGCCGTATGCGTCAGCTCTTCACTCAACTGCGCCGAGTTCAGCGCCTGCTCCGACGTCTGGTCCGCCAACAACGCAATCGTACTGATATTGCGGCTGATCTCTTCAGCCACCGAACTTTGCTCTTCAGTCGCTGCTGCAATCTGCGTAGTCATGTCAGTGATGTGCGCCACCGCTTCGCTGATTCCCACCAACGCCTGATCTGCTTCCATTACCCGCGCCACACCTTCTTCAGCCTGGCGATGCCCGGCGTCCATGGTTTGCACGGCGGCGGCTGCGGTTTGTTGCAGCTTGGCGATCAGGGCATGGATCTGCCCGGTCGACTCGGCGGTACGCTGCGCCAGCTGGCGCACTTCGTCGGCCACCACGGCAAACCCTCGGCCCATCTCGCCGGCACGCGCCGCTTCGATGGCGGCGTTCAACGCCAACAGGTTGGTCTGGTCGGCAATGCCTTTGATCACGTCGACAACGCCGCCGATCTCATCGCTGTCCTTGGCCAGTTGGGTGACGGTCACGCCCGTTTCGCCCACGGCAACCGACAGGCGCTGAATCGCCTCGCGGGTTTCCCCGGCGATGTCGCGGCCGCGACCGGTCAGGCGATTGGCTTCCTGGGTGGCATCAGCCGTGCGCTGCACATGGCTGGCGACTTCCTGGGTGGTCGCCGCCATCTGATTGACCGCCGTGGCCACCTGTTCGGTTTCCACGCGCTGGCGTTCCAGGCCGCTGGAGCTGTTGTGCGCCAGGGTGTTGGACTGCGCCGCCTGGTCGTTCAGGTGCTCAGCCGTGTCCTGCAAGCGCGTAAGACAGGTCTTCAGACGTGCTTCCTGGCTGAGGATCGACATTTCCAGGCGCGCCTGGGCGCCGCGGCTGTCGGTGTACATCTGCGCGATCAACGGGTCGGACGTGGTCTGCTCGGCCAAACGCAGCAGGCGCTTGAGGCCGCGCTGTTGCCAGCTCAGGCCCAGCAGGCCCAATGGCACCGACAACCCTGCCGCCAGCGCAAAGCCCCAGTGGGAATTGAGCGACGCGCCGATCATGAAACTCAACTGGCTGACCAGGATAAACGGCAGCCAGTCCTGCAACACCGGCAGCCATTTGTCCCGCTGGGGAATGGCCGACTTGCCCTGGTTGATGCGTTGGTAGAGCGCTTCGGCCCGGCGGATCTGCTCGGCGGTGGGCTTGATGCGCACCGATTCGTAGCCGACCACCTGGTTGCCTTCGAAGACCGGCGTCACATAGGCGTTAACCCAGTAGTGATCGCCCGTCTTGCAGCGGTTCTTAACGATGCCCATCCATGGCAAGCCTTGTTTGAGCGTGGTCCACATATGCCCGAACACCGCCGCCGGCACATCCGGGTGACGCACCAGATTGTGCGGTGCGCGCAGCAGTTCTTCACGGGTGAACCCACTGATCTCGACGAAAGCGTCGTTGCAGTAGGTGATCACGCCTTTGGCATCTGTGGTTGAGATCAACCGTTGCTGAGCGGGGAAGGTACGTTCGCGCTGGGTAACGGGTTGGTTATTACGCATGGTTGTTCAATCCGCAAGGCTTTCAGGGGGTATCGGCCGGAACGGAGGTTTATTTAACTTATTTTTGCAACAATCAGCCGGCCAGCACCCACGTGAAACCTGCCTAGCTCGCCTTAGCCCATTTCCCCGGCCGCAGCACCAGCCACAACGCCCCCGCAATCAGCACCCCGCCATACAGATGCGCCATGGACAACGGCTCATCCAGCAGCAGCGCGCCCCATAGCACGCCAAACGGCGGAATCAGGAACGTTGTGGTCATCGATCTGACCGGCCCAATGGCGGTAAGCAAACGGAAATACAGCACGTACGCAAACGCCGTACACCCCAATCCCAACCCCAGCAACGACACCCACACCTGCCAGCCGCCCCAGCTTGCGGGCGGGTGGATGATGGCGCTGTAGGCAAACAACGGCAGCAGGAAAAACGTCGCACCGAGCATGCTGCCCAAGGCCGACAGGCGACTGTCCAACCCACCCCGCTGGTCCAGCCAGCGCCGTGCGAGGAAACCGGCAAACCCATAGCAGGTGGTGGCCAGCAGGCAGGCCACGGCGCCCATCAACAACTCAAGGTCAAAGGCCACCGGCCCGGCGCGAGTGAGCACACCTACGCCAAGCAGGCCCAGGCTGACCCCGGCGATTTTCGACGGGGTCAGGCGTTCGCTGAAGAACAGCCCGCCGATCAACACGCCCATCAACGGCGTGGTGGCGTTGAAGATTGCCGAGTAACCGGCCGGCAGCACTTGGGCGGCCACGGAATACATGGTCGCCGGGATGCCGGAGTTGATCACACCCAGCAACAGCACCGTCTTGAACTTGCCCTGGAAATCCCAGCGCACTCGCATCACCGCCAGCATCACCAGCAAGCCGGCGGCGGCTATGGATACGCGAAAAAATGCGGTCGGGATGGGGCCGATTTCCGGCGCGATGATGCGCATGAACAGAAAGCTCGCGCCCCAGATGGCAGCCAGTCCCAGCAGGTAAAGGGTGTCGACAGGTCTCACGGAATATTCCTACAGCAATAAGGCGGCGAGTGTTGCACGCCGCTTTCACTGATTACAGAACAAACCGCGTCACCAGCCCATTCAGGTCCACGGCCAGGCGCGACAGTTCCTGGCTGGCGGCCGAGGTTTGGGTCGCACCGGCGGCGGTCTGGGTGGACAGGTCGCGGATATTCACCAGGCTGCGGTCCACTTCACGGGCAACCAGCGCTTGCTGCTCGGCGGCGCTGGCGATCACCAGGTTGCGCTGGCTGATTTGTGAAATGGCTGCGGTGATTTTCTCCAGGGCACTGCCCGCGCTGTTGGCCCGTTGCAGGGTCTGGCCGGCGTGATCGGCGCTGCTGTTCAGCGCTTCGACGGTGTTTTGGGTGCCTTGCTGGATTGCGCTGATCATCTGCTCGATTTCTTCGGTGGAGTCCTGGGTACGCTGCGCGAGGGAACGCACCTCATCGGCGACCACCGCAAAACCGCGCCCGGCCTCGCCCGCACGCGCTGCTTCAATCGCCGCGTTGAGAGCCAGCAGGTTGGTTTGCCCGGCGATGCCGCGGATCACTTCCAGCACCTTGCTGATGTCCTGGGCCTGCACCGCCAGGCCTTCGGCCTTGTTCGAGGCGCCGAGCACTTCGTCCACCAGGTTCTGGATCGAACTGATGGTTTCGCTGATCTGATAGTGGCCGTGCTTGCTGTCTTCATCGGAGGCCTGGGACGCTTCGGCGCTGGACACCGCATTGCCCGCCACTTCGTCCACGGCAGTACTCATTTCGGTGACAGCGGTGGCGGCTTGTTCGATTTCATCGTTTTGCGCTTGCAGGCCACGGGTGCTCTGTTCCATCACCGAACTCATTTCTTCGGCGGCCGACGCCAATTGCTGCGCCGACTCGCTGATGCCACGGATGGTGGTCTGCAATTGTGTCTGCATGGTGGCCAGGGCGGTAAGCAATTGGGCCGGCTCGTCATGGCCTTGCACCTTGATCGGCTGGCTCAAATCGCCGGCGGCGATGGTGCGCGCCACCGTCAGCGCCTGGCTGAGCGGCGCGGTGATGCTGCGGGTCAGCAGCCAGGCCAGCAGCAAGGTGGCGATCAGTGCAATCACAATGATCAGGCCGACCACCCATTGCGCGCTCGAATACATTTGTGCAGCGGAATCGGCGGCGGCTTCGACGCCGTTCTGGTTGAAGACGATCAGCTTTTCCAGACTCTGGGTGAGCAGCGTGCCTTGTGGGGCGAGACGGTTATTGAGCAGGTCAATGGCGTCTTGCTGCTGATCTTTGTCGATCAAATCAACCATCTGGCCGACGATCGCCAGGTAACCGGCCACGTCGGTTTTCACCTGCTTGAGCATCTCGCGCTCTTCGTCGTTGGTCAGCAGGGTTTCGTGATGGTCCAGCAGGGTTTGCAGGTCGCTGCGCTGGCGGGTGATCAGGTTTCTGCTGTTTTCACGCACCCGCGACTCGTCGGTGGTCACCAGGCGCAGGGCCTCCAGGCGGATGCTGGCCGCTAACGCGGCGCTGTCGTGGATATTCTCGATGCTCGGCATCCACGACTGTTCGATGACCAGCGCGCTTTCGCGCAGCTTGGCCATCTGTCCCAGGCCAAACAGCCCGACAACCACCAGCAAGCTGGCCAATACCCCAAAACTCAGACTGGCACGCAGACCGATCCTCATGTTCCTCAATGACATCTCAACGCTCCTTGGGCAATTAGAACCTGCTCCCGGATCGGTCTTTTGACCTTGTTAGGGTGGGAGAGGGCGCGCTATATATCAAAGTGCCATCACGGTGGTAATCGGGGTTTCCCTTAGTTGGATCCAATCCTTGGAGCGGAATCAGGAATGGAATCGGGCCTGCTATTTTTGCTGCCGGGGTGCCAAGCCCCGCCGTTAGCGGCTATTGGGTGAACGCAAGGCGACAACACGGTGTTTTTATTGACCGTATGGTCGAATTAAATAAATTGAAAACAAATGTACAAAGTCAGCGAAGGGGTACAACGCTGCGCAAAAAATCACCCTTCTCCTGCTTACGTACACTGGCTAAGCTCAAGGCTTCCCGATGCCCGCTCGAGGTTTCCCGCATGTCGCAACCCACCCCCGCCCTCGCGATTGCCCGCACGATCCTCGACGGCTTCGACGATTACCGTGAGCACTTTCGCCAGATCACCGATGGCGCCCGCGAGCGGTTCGAGAAGGCCCAATGGCAACAAGGCCAGGCCGCCTCGGCGGCGCGGATCAACCTCTATGAAGAGAAGGTGTTTGAGGTGATCACGGGCCTGCACGCCCGCTTCGATGACGTGGACTTATTGGATATCGACCTGTGGCCGTTGGTGAAAAGCGCCTACATCAGCCTGATCGACCTGCGTTTCGACGATGAGCTGTCCGAGACCTGGTATAACTCGATCTTCTGCGGCCTGTTCAGCCACGACCTGATCAGCGACGGCTGCATGTTTATCCACACCACCCGACCAAGCCTGCGCAAGGCGCGGGCCGCGCAGACCCGCACCTACCTGCCCGCCGGCAACATCGGTGAGATGCTCGCGCAGATGTTTGCCGACTACCGTTTCAGCGAACCCTATGCCGACCTGAACGCCGACCTGCAGCGCCTCGAAGCGCAACTGCGGGAAAACCTGCCCGACTGGGTCTGCAAGGACCCGGACCTCAAGGTCGAGCTGTTTTCCTCGGTGCTTTACCGCAACAAAGGCGCCTATCTGGTAGGGCGCCTCTACACCCGCGACGAACAATGGCCCCTGGTGATCCCGTTGCTGCATCGCGAAGGGCAGGGCATCCAGATCGATGCGCTGATCACCGACGAAGCCGAGGTGTCGATCATCTTTTCGTTCACCCGTTCCTACTTCATGGTCGACGTCCCAGTGCCGGCGGAATTCATCGGTTTTCTCAAGCGCATCCTGCCGGGCAAGCATATCGCCGAGCTGTACACCTCCATCGGCTTCTATAAGCACGGTAAGTCGGAGTTCTACCGTGCGCTGATCAATCACCTGGCCACCACCGACGACCAGTTCATCATGGCCCCCGGCGTGCGCGGCATGGTCATGAGCGTGTTTACCCTGCCGGGCTTCAACACCGTGTTCAAGATCATCAAGGACCGCTTCTCGCCGTCGAAAAACGTCAACCGCGCCACGGTGATCGAGAAATACCGCCTGGTTAAAAGCGTCGACCGCGTCGGGCGCATGGCCGATACCCAGGAGTTCGCCGACTTCCGCTTTCCCTTGAGCAAGTTCGAGCCCGAGTGCCTGGCCGAGTTACTGGAAGTGGCCGCCAGCACGGTCGAAGTGGAAGGCGACACGGTGCTCATTCGCCACTGCTGGACCGAAAGGCGCATGACCCCGCTCAACCTCTACCTGGAAAACGCCAACCCGGCCCAGGTGCGCGAAGCCCTGGAAGACTATGGACTGGCGATCAAACAACTGGCGGCGGCGAATATCTTTCCCGGCGACATGCTGCTGAAGAACTTCGGTGTTACCCGTCATGGTCGCGTGGTGTTTTACGACTACGACGAAATCTGCTTTCTCACCGAGGCCAATTTTCGCCACATCCCCGAGCCGCGCACGCCCGAAGATGAAATGGCCTCCGAGCCCTGGTACACCATCGGCCCGCTGGACGTATTCCCGGAGGAGTTCCCGCCGTTCCTGTTTGCCGATGCCGGCCAGCGCAGGTTGTTTGATGAACTGCATGGTGAGTTGTACAACGCCGACTATTGGAAGGGACTGCAAGAGGCGATTCGGGAGGGGAAGGTGATTGATGTGTTTCCGTATCGGCGCAAGGAGCGCAATGACTCATAAAGGGCGAGCAGCGCGACCCGCACGCCCTGAGTCAGCTGGCGTCAGACGATGACACATTCGCCCTTGGTTGACTGCACGCCCATGTTCCTTAAATGTTGCTGTGCGGGCCTCAAGTCACTTTTATCGGGCAAGTAATGGCCAGATGTATGGGACAGTTGAACATTCCCCATAAGATTTTTTTTCAGGTAACCAGCACTGACTACGTTCTGCGATTGACCGGGGCCAGCACCGAATTCGGCGATGCTGGGATGAGACATCCACTTTGGTGGCACGCTTTTGTCGATGTTGCCGATTACCATTTTGCCGTCTTGGGTAAGCACAAACTTGTTTAACGACGTCGGTTTTTCCAGAATCTTCAGGTCTTTGGGCTCGTTGATGCTCACCAACTGCCCTTTGGGGTTTCTTGGATTCAGCGCCGCGCCTGCCAAGTGCTTTTCTGCATTCAGGTCCCGAGCTTTTGAATTGCTCAGTACGGCATAGCCACCGGGGTAGCCGGATGGATAGGTGCTCCATGAGCCTTGTGATGATCCGTTATCAGGCGCAACGTCTCGATATTTGTCGCTGAATGAATGGGGGGAACTGGGGTTGGAATAGCGACTGGAGTCAATAGGCATAAAAAAACCTTGGGGTTAAGGGAGCAATCGGTTGGCGCGGGCTGCTCAGTAAACACAGGGTGAGTTATACAACGGCGAATACTTGAATAATCGGCAGGGTGTGATTCGCGCCGGTAAGTTCATCGATGTATTGTCTTACCGGCGCAGGTGGGGCGGAGTTTCTTGAAACGCTAACTCATCGTGAATCAGTAGTTTAAAGGACGGTCATTTGCACGTTGACGCAAGTACTGGTCGACGTTGGTTTACCGCTTACTCATGTAGGGCGTGTCTTTGTTGGTTCCTATGATAGCGTCACTCCAATTGCTCGCTCGGTTCCTGTCTGTCTCGTTGGAGGCCTTGCTCTGCGCGCTCGAAGTTTCCTTGTACAAGTCCTTCATGGAATCTTTATAGGATTGGTCGATATTTTTGGTCGAGCCGCCCTTGCTTTCCAGTTCTATTTTTCTTTGTAACAAGCCTATAGGCCTATCCAGGGAACTTTGCTTGATGGTAGACGTAGGGAAGTCTGTGGGAAGCTTTTTAAGGGTCTCGAATGTTTTCCAGTCGTTAGAAGAAGCCGATGCACCCTGTGGTGCTTGTTCGGGAGTGCGTTGGTGCTTTTCCGCAAAGGAATGACCATAACCACCCACGCGAGAAGAAGACATACGATCTATAGGCATAAAAACTCCGAGTAGTAATATCGATATATAAATAGCGATTCAAATTTAAGCTGGCGGTCCCCATGGAAGGGGCGAATGGAACCAACAGCAAGCTCAGTGAACCGGTTATAGGTTGCTCATAAAGCTCATTCCTCGATTAGCTTGGCTCGTAGAGTGGAAGCTCGCGATTCGATTGGCTGTCAGGCTGGTTGTCCGGTCGCCCGACTGCTGGTTGTTTTGCGTCGTGTTTGCCCGTTCCGTATAGGATGGCGGGAACTCATAGCGCGGCGGTGGCAGTGTTTCCGAGGCGCGCGGCTGGGCCCGCATGGACTCTTCGTAGCTCGGCAGGCGAGGTGTGGAGGTGCTGGAATCGATAGGCATAAAATCTCCGCGTTCAAGGAACTGTAGATTGATTGTCAGGTGTGCCTGGATACATGTGGAAACCTGCACGTTGCGTCAGGCGAATCGGACGTTGGGTTTTAAACCGTGAAGCGAAGCCTCACTACCTTGTCGCAAACGTCTGTGCGCAGACAGCCTTTTACAAACGGCCCATGAAGCCCATTCCGCGCATTGCCTGCGCGCTTGGCGCGCTGTTTTGGACTCGATTTGCCGTCAGGCTGGTGGCCCGCTCGGAGGGAGCACGGCTGTTACTGGTCGACGGCTGGGAACCTGTTGCTTGTGCGTAGCTCGGAGGGTGCTCATAGGGTGGCGGGTTCCGAGGGTTCGTTGCTTCAGCGTAAGAGGGTGGGTTGGGCGACTGCGTCGTGGACGGCCTGATCTGCATGGAAGCTCCGGTTCACGTTAAAAGATGGAGGTTGGCCAGATGTGTCTGGACGTCTCATTGAACCGTTCACACGCTCTCCCTCCCATCGGACTTCCGCTGTTATAAAGGCAGAATGATCCACCCAGTGTTGTAGTAAATATCGTCTTCGGCGGTAGGTCAGCGCTGTCATGATTGACTGACCGTCTCCAGACGTGTGGAAATCTGCGACAATCCCCGTCCTCTCTGATGACTTACGCTGCGCAGGCCTCACCTGCCTCACCCAAAAGACCCTTGCCGCCCTGATGACTGACCAAGCGCCCGCTATCGACCAACTGCTCAAGAACCTCGATCACGCCATGCTCGCCGACCGCCACCGCTTGCGGCGGCAGTTGCTTGAGCTGCGCAAAAAGCCCGACGAGGAAAAACTGGCGCAGTGGGTCACGCGCATGCAGGCGTCCTGCGCCCAGGTCACCGCTCGGCGCGCTAGCCTGCCGGTGATTCGCTACGACGACAGCCTGCCGATTGCCGCCAAGCGCGACGAGATCAAAGACGCGCTGAACAAGCATCAGGTACTGATCATTGCCGGCGAAACCGGCTCGGGTAAAACCACCCAGTTGCCCAAGATCTGCCTGGAAATCGGGCGCGGCCAGTACGGATTGATCGGCCACACCCAGCCACGCCGGATCGCGGCGCGCAGCGTGGCCAGTCGGGTTGCCGAAGAACTGGCCACGCCTTTGGGCGCGTTGGTCGGCTATCAGGTGCGGTTTGAAGACCAAAGCGATTCCAACACCCTCATCAAGCTGATGACCGACGGCATCCTGCTGGCGGAAACCCAGAACGACCGTTACCTGGAACGCTACGACACGATCATCGTCGACGAAGCCCACGAACGCAGCCTGAACATCGACTTCCTGCTCGGTTACCTGAAAACCCTCCTGCCACGTCGCCCCGACCTCAAAGTCATCATCACCTCGGCGACCATCGACCTGGAGCGCTTTTCCAAGCACTTCGACGATGCGCCGATTGTCGAGGTCTCGGGCCGCACGTTCCCGGTGGACACCTGGTACCGCCCGCTGACCCTGGAGCAGGATGAAGAGGGCAACCGCGTCGAGGACGACCTGACCGTCGACCAGGCGATCCTCGCCACCCTCGATGAAATCGCGGCCTACGAGCGCAGCGAGCGACGCAGCCCCGGCGATGTGCTGGTGTTTTTGCCCGGCGAGCGCGAAATTCGCGACGCCGCCGAGATGCTGCGCAAGGCCCAGCTCAAGCACACCGAAATCCTGCCGCTGTACGCCCGCCTCTCACCGGCCGAGCAACAACGGATTTTCCAGTCCCACCCGGGCCGGCGCGTGGTGCTGGCGACCAACGTCGCGGAAACCTCGCTGACCGTGCCGGGTATTCGTTATGTGATCGACAGCGGCACCGCGCGCATCAGCCGCTACAGCTATCGCGCCAAGGTGCAGCGCCTGCCGATCGAGGCCATTTCCCAGGCCAGCGCCAACCAGCGTAAAGGCCGCTGCGGGCGGGTTGAGCCGGGCATTTGCATCCGGCTGTTCAGCGAAGAGGACTTTATCGGGCGCCCGGAGTTTACCGACCCGGAGATCCTGCGCACCAACCTCGCCGCCGTGATCCTGCAGATGCTGCACCTGCGCCTGGGTGAAATCACCGACTTCCCGTTTATCGAACCGCCGGACGGCAAGGCGATCAGCGACGGCTTCAATCTGCTGCAAGAGCTGTCGGCCGTGGACCGCAACAGTCAACTGACGCCCTTGGGCCGTCAGTTGGCGCGTCTGCCGGTGGACCCGCGCATGGGCCGCATGTTGCTGGAGGCGGCCAAACTTGGCAGCTTGCAGGAGGTACTGATTGTCGCCAGCGCCATGTCGATCCAAGACCCGCGTGAGCGTCCGCCGGAGCGCCAACAGGCCGCCGACCAGGCCCATGCCCAGTGGAAAGACCCGGACTCGGACTTCGCCGGGCTGGTCAATCTGTGGCGTGGCTTTGAAGAGCAGCGCCAGGAACTGACCGCCAGCCCGCTGCGCAATTGGTGCCGCAAGAACTTCCTCAACTACCTGCGCCTGCGCGAGTGGCGCGATTCCCATCGCCAGTTGAGCCTGATCTGTCGCGACATGCAGTTGACCATCAACAAAGAGCCGGCGGATTTCCCGAAACTGCACAAAGCGGTGCTCTCCGGCCTGCTCAGCCAGATCGGCCAGAAGACCGAAGACGGCGATTACCTGGGGGCGCGCCAGCGGCGCTTCTGGATTCACCCGTCATCTGGCATCGGCAAGAAGCGTCCGCAATGGCTGATGACGGCCGAGCTGGTGGAAACCACTAAGCTGTATGCGCGCATGGTCGCCAAGATCGACGCTGATTGGATCGAGCCGCTCGCCGGGCACCTGATCAAGAAAAACCACTTCGAACCGCACTGGGAGAAAAAGCGCGGCCAAGTGGTGGCATTTGAGCAGATCACCCTGTTCGGGCTGATTGTGGTCGGGCGCCGGCCGGTGCATTACGGGCCGATTGACCCGGTGGTGTCCCGCGAGCTGTTTATCCGCGAGGGCCTGGTGCGCGGTGAGATTCAGTCCCGGGCCAAGTGCCTCACGGCCAACCAGCAACTGCTGGAACAACTCGACGAACTGGAGGCCAAGGCGCGCCGCCGCGACATCCTGGCCGACGAAGAAACGCTGTACGCTTTTTACGACGCACGCCTGCCAGCGGAGATCCACCAGACCGCGACCTTCGACAGCTGGTACAAGATCAACAGCCAGAAAGACCCGCAGTTGCTGATCATGCGCGAAGAAGACGTGCTCGCCCGCGAGGCCAGTGAAGTCACTGCCGCCCATTACCCGGACACCCTGCACCTGGGCGACCTGGAACTGGCCCTGAGTTACCACTTCGAACCCAACCACCCGCGTGATGGCGTGACCCTGCGCGTACCCGCGCCGCTGCTGCCGGCCTTGCCGCCGGAGCGCCTGGAATGGCTGGTGCCGGGGGTGATCGAAGCCAAGTGCATCGCCCTGGTGCGCAACCTGCCGAAGGCGCTGCGCAAGAACTTCGTGCCGGTGCCGGACTTCGTCAAGGCCGCGCTGCAACGCATCGAATTTGGCCAGGGCTCGCTGCCCCAGGCGCTGGGGCGCGAACTGTTGCGCATGACGGGCGCGCGGGTCAGCGATGAGGCGTGGGCCGAGTCCGCGCAACAGGTGGAGAACCACCTGAAGATGAACCTGGAAGTGGTCGACGGCCAAGGCAAGTTCCTCGGCGAAGGTCGCGACCTGGCCGAGCTGACCGCACGTTTTGCCGAAGCCAGCCAGGCTGCGTTGGCCGTGCCGCAAACAGCGAAAAGCCAGCAGCCGGTGGAAGCCAAGGTGTTCGCCGCCGTGGCCGAGAAGACCCAACAGAAGATCGCCGGGCTGTCGATGACGGTGTATCCGGCGCTGGTGGAAGAAAATGGTACGGTCAAGGAAGGCCGTTTCTCCACCGCCGCCGAGGCTGAGTTCCAGCATCGCCGCGCCTTGCAGCGCCTGCTGATGCAGCAACTGGCGGAACCGGCAAAATTCCTGCGCGGCAAGTTACCCGGTCTTACCGAGTTGGGGCTGATGTACCGCGAATTGGGGCGCATCGACGCGCTGGTGGAAGACATCCTGCTGGCCAGCCTAGACACCTGCGTGCTGGAAGGCGAAGCCAGCCTGCCGCGTGATGGCGCGGGCTTGGCCGCCTTGGCCGAACGCAAGCGCAGCAGTTGGACCGAGCACGCCGAGCGCCAGGCGCGCTTGACCTTGGACGTGCTGAAGCTCTGGCACGGCTTGCAAAAGCGCTTCAAAGGCAAGATCGACCTGGCCCAGGCCGTGGCCTTGAATGACATCAAGCAGCAACTGAGTAACCTGGTGTATCCGGGTTTTGTGCGGGAAACCCCGGCGCAGTGGTTCAAGGAACTGCCGCGTTACCTCAAGGCCATCGAGTTGCGTCTTGAAAAACTGCCGAGCCAGGTGCAGAAAGACCGGGTGTGGAGCAGCGAACTCAGTGGGCTGTGGGCGCAGTACCAGAACCGCCTGAACAAACACGCCCAGGAAGGCAAGCGCGATCCTCAACTGGAGCTCTATCGCTGGTGGCTGGAGGAGTATCGGGTGTCGTTGTTTGCCCAGCAGTTGGGCACCAAGGTGCCGATTTCCGACAAGCGCTTGGGCAAGCAGTGGACGCTGGTCGAGGCCTGATCCCGGTCTCACATTTAAACGGCGTTTATCTGGGAAGTGACGCCAAATCCCCGGCTTTGTGGCAAACTTCGCGCCCATAAATGCCGGGATCGTCGTGAAGTACTGCGGCGCGATGGAATAAAGCGATGCCAGTTTGATGTCCGCTGGGCGGAATAAAACTACTTAAAGTTTGGTACGACGGTACCAATATCTTCTGCCTGACAGATTTAGAGGAACGACCGTGCATAACGTCGTCATCAGCGGCACTGGCCTTTACACCCCTGCCAACAGCATCTCCAACGAAGAGCTGGTGCAGTCTTTCAATACCTACGTGCAGCAGTTCAATGCTGACAACGCCGCTGCCATCGAGCGCGGCGAGGTGCAGGCGCTGACTGAGTCCAGCGCGGCCTTTATCGAAAAGGCTTCCGGCATCAAGAGCCGCTTCGTGATGGACAAAGACGGCATTCTCGACCCGCAGCGCATGGCCCCACGCTTGCCTGAGCGCAGCAACGACGAATGGTCGGTGCTCTGCCAGATGGCCGTCGGCGCCGCTGAACAAGCCTTGAAGCGCGCCGGCAGGACCGCCGCCGACATCGACGGCGTGATCGTCGCGTGCTCCAACCTGCAGCGCGCCTACCCGGCCATCGCCATCGAAGTCCAGGAAGCCCTCGGTATCGCCGGGTTTGGTTTCGACATGAACGTGGCGTGCTCTTCAGCCACCTTCGGCATCCAGAACGCCGCCAACAGCATCCAACTCGGCCAGGCCCGGGCGATCCTGATGGTCAACCCGGAAGTCTGCACCGGCCACTTGAACTTCCGCGACCGCGACAGTCACTTCATCTTCGGTGATGCCGCTACTGCTGTGGTGCTGGAGCGTGCCGACCTGGCAACGTCCGAGCACCAGTTCGACGTGGTAAGCACCAAGCTGTTGACCAAGTTCTCCAACACCATCCGCAACAACTTCGGCTTCCTCAACCGTGCAGCAGAAGAGGGCATTGGCGCCCCCGACAAACTGTTCGTGCAGGAAGGCCGCAAAGTCTTTCGTGACGTGTGCCCGATGGTGGCCGAGCTGATCGGCGTGCACCTGGAAGAAAACCAGTTGAACGTGACCGATGTGAAACGCTTCTGGCTGCACCAGGCCAACCTGAGCATGAACCACCTGATTGTGAAGAAACTGCTCGGCCGCGAAGCCACGGTGGAAGAAGCCCCGGTGATCCTCGATACTTACGCCAATACCAGCTCCGCAGGCTCGGTGATTGCGTTCCACACGTACCAGGATGATCTGCCCAAGGGTTCCGTCGCGGTACTCAGTTCGTTTGGCGCAGGCTATTCGATCGGCAGCGTGATCCTGCGCAAGCGCTAAGACAATCGAGGTCTAAATGGCAGCAGCGGACGACACGCACCTGCTTGAACGGCTGCTCAAGGGCGAGCAGCAGGCCTATAAGGAATTGGTCACCACCTACCAGAGCGCCATGCGTGCGGTGGCCTATGCGATCGTCGGCCAGCGCCATGCCGATGAGGTGGTGCAGGACGCCTGGCTGTCGGTGGTCCGCAACGTCGCCAGGTTTGAAGGGCGCTCCAGCCTCAAGACCTGGCTGCTGACCATCACCGCCAACGCCGCCAAGGGGCGCTACAAGCAAAATCGTCGCGAGGTGTTGCTCGACGATCTGCCTTCGCCCCACGGCACCATCGGTGATGACCGCTTTACCCCCGACGACGGCCACTGGGCGGTCGCCCCGTTTGCCTGGCATCAGGACACCCCGGAAGCCTTGCTGACCGAGGATGAGCTGCGCAAATGCCTGGAGCATACGTTGCTGAGTTTGTCGGAGTTGCAAAGCAGCGTGCTGGTGCTGCGTGAACGCCAGGGCCTGGAGTTGGAAGAGATTTGTAATCTCCTGACACTCTCTCTCTCCAATGTCCGTGTGCTGTTGCATCGAGCGCGGCTTAAAGTCTTCGCCACGGTGGAGCATTTTGAGGAAACGGGCGAATGTTGACCTGTAAAGAACAAGTGGCACGTTCCAGTGACTATCTCGATGGGCAATTGACCTTTCGTGAGCGCCTGCTGGTGCGTCATCACTTGATGTTCTGCCCGAACTGCCGCCGGTTTATCCGTCAGATGCGCCTGATGCAGGCGACGCTGAAGATCATGCCGGATGAGCCGGTGAAGGATGTGGATGCCCTGGCGCAGCGGCTGGCTGCCGAGCGGCTCAAGGGGGAGTGAGGCAGTTGCGAGTCACGAGCTGCTAGCTTCAAGTAAAAAGCGGCAAGTGATGCGCTTCTACTTGAAGCTCACCACTTGCCGCTTATAGCTGCTTTCTTACTTAGAACTTGGCTTCTGCGTCCAACTGCAGGGTATTGGCATTGGCATCGCGGTAACCCGCGACGCTGGCGTAATCCGCCTTGGTCAGGAAGTACGTCGCGCCGATGGCGAAGTTCTTGTCGATGTCGTAACCGACCTTGAACTTGTGACCCCGTGCACCGGTGAAGCCGCCGGCGAAGTCCGAGTCGGTAAGGGCGCCAACCACTGCGTAGCGCTGTACGTCGCGGTAGTTGTAGTCCAGGTTCAGGCCAAATACCTTGGACTTGGCACCCAGCAGCCAGGCGGTGTCCTGGTCTTTATCCGTGGCTTTGGTGTTTTGCACGTACTGGCCGTAGAACGACAGCGGTACGGCCAGGCCGCCGATATCCACTTGGCTGAAGCCTTCGTACAGACGGTACTCGCTGGCATTGCCTGCGGTGGTGTTGGCGACCGTTTCGGCAGGGGTCAGGCAAGCGGTGGAGCCTGCTGTCGGGCAGCGGCTGTCTTCGTCATTCTGGAACGCATAGACACTGCCGCCCAGGGTCAGCTTCAGGTTGTCGGTCAGGGCGAAACGCGAGCCCAACTGGCCGGCGGTCATGCGCAGGTCATTGCGAAATTGCACGCCGTCGCCATTGACGTTGTCTTTGAGGTTGTAGTTACCCAGGCTGCCGAACAGCTCGGCGCTGCTACCCAGTGGGTATTTGTAGGTCAGGGCCAGGCCTTCCGGGTTGATATCGCTATCCCAGATCACGTCGCCCATGCTTACCCACGGTTGCAGCATCTTGCCGCCGATGACGTGCAGGTTTTTGATCTGGTCCGGGTGGTAGTCGATGTAGCCCAGGTCCAGCCAGATCGACTTCTTGTTGAAGTAGCCATCCAGGTCCTGGTTGGTGGAGCGGGCGTCATCGCTGCTGCCGGTCGCAATACGGATACCGGTGTCCACTTGTGGGTTGATTTCGGTGTAGGCGCCCAGACGCGCACGGATGCGCTCACGGTCCTTGTCCTTGCCGCCATTGTTCGGGGTGCCATCAATCTTGACGGTCTCGTGGCGGAAACGTACATCACCCTTGAACTGAGTCTTGGCGGCCCACGCCAGCTTCTGGTCGAAGCTGCTCAGCTCGTTGGTTTTCTTCGCGGTGGCCGCGATCTGTTCGTTGGTCTCTTGTTGAGCTTGCCGGGCGATCTGCTGTTCTTTCTGGTCTTTGGCCAACTCGTTCTGCAGTTCGGTGTACTGCGAAGCGGTGATCTGGCCGTTGGCCTTGAGCATGTCGAGCAATTTAGCGTCGACTGCAGCGCTGGCCGGAACGCTCAGGGCCAGTAACAGGCCGCCGCACAGGGCCGCCGCAGTTTTAGTGGAAGCAAGACGCATATCAATCTCCGAAAGTGAGGAGGGATGGCAAACCATCCAGGACACGACCGACCGATGACGGACGGAAAAATAGCCGCCTGGTAGAACCAGACGCTCTAAAAACAGGCGTCAGTATCGCGGTGGTTTATGACGCAACAGTGGCTAAGTGATGTCATCTGCGTGACAAATGCGTGGGCATCGGAACTATTGGTTTAGAGCCTTGTCCGGCGATTTGAGGGTGTGCTGGGGGCGGCGATAAGCGATACTCGCGAGGCTTTTACGCCCTGACGTAGTGAGGATGCCGATGCCGCTGCAACGCCTGCAAAGCTTGTCCGAAATAGCCCCGCAGACCTGGGACGCCTTGGTGCCGCAGGCCCAACCGTTCGTGCGGCACGCGTTCCTGAGCGCGCTGGAGGACAGCGGCAGCGTCGGCCCGCACTCGGGCTGGCAGCCTGAGCATTTGCTGCACTGGGAAGGTGATCGGCTGGTGGCGGCATTGCCCGGTTATCGCAAGTGGCATTCCTACGGCGAGTACGTGTTCGATCATGGTTGGGCCGATGCCTGCGAGCGGGCCGGTATCGAGTATTACCCCAAGTTGCTGACGGCCGTACCGTTCAGCCCGGTCAGTGGCCCGCGCCTGTTGGCGGCCAATGCCGAAGATGGTTTTGAATTGCTCAACAGCCTGCCGGGCTACCTGGAAATCGAAGGGCTTTCCAGTGCGCATATCAACTTCACCGACGCCTTGGCCGATGAAGCCTTGGCCCGGCAACCGGGCTGGATGCAACGGCTGGGCTGCCAGTTTCATTGGCAGAACCGTGGCTACCGCGACTTCCAGGACTTCCTCGACGCCCTGAGTTCACGCAAGCGCAAGCAGATGCGCAAGGAGCGTGAGCAAGTGGCGGGGCAGGGCATCGATTTCGAGTGGCTGCAAGGCCATGAACTGAGCGAAGCGCAGTGGGATTTCGTCTACGCGTGCTACGCCAACACCTACGCGGTACGCCGCCAATCACCCTACCTGACCCGCGCGTTTTTCAGCCTGCTGGCCGAACGCATGCCTGAGGCGATCCGCGTGGTGCTGGCCAAGCAAGGCACGCGGCCGGTGGCTATGGCGTTCAGCCTGATCGGTGGTGACAGTTTCTACGGCCGCTACTGGGGTTGCCTGGCGGAATTCGACCGCCTGCATTTTGAAACCTGTTTCTACCAGGGCATGGACTACGCCATCGCCCAAGGCCTGCAACGCTTCGACGCCGGCGCCCAGGGCGAGCATAAATTGATTCGCGGGTTTGAGCCGGTGATCACCCATTCCTGGCACTACTTGCGTCATCCGGGACTGAAGAATGCCGTGGAGGACTTCCTGGAACGTGAACGGGTGGGGATCCTGGCGTACGCCGAAGAGGCAAGGGCAGCGCTGCCGTATCGACAAGGCTGAACCATCGGTCGGTCGACGCTGGTAAGAAAGATTGATATCACTATTCTGTATGTACAAAAGTACATACAGGATGTGCCATGCGTTTTGAGTGGGATGAATCCAAGAACACAGCCAATATCTCTAAGCACGGCATTGATTTCAACGACGTTCCGGATATCTTTCAGCATCCAATACTGGCCTTGCGCGATGATCGAGCGGATTATGGCGAAGAGCGTTGGGTCAGTATTGGTTGGATCAAATTGTTGATAGGTGTGGTCGTATACACAGAGCGGCATGGTGATGTGATCCGCATCATCTCTGCCCGAAAAGCAACCAAGAAGGAGGCCAAATACTATGACGCAAACATCGAAAACTGATTGGGAGCGCTTGGCCAAAATGAATGACGAAGAAATCGACACCAGCGATATCCCCGAGCTGGACGCTGACTTTTTCCGGCGTGCTGAGTTGCGGGTTCCGGTGAAGCAAGCTGTCACCATTCGACTGGATGCCGATGTTTTGGAGTGGTTCAAAGGTCAGGGTACGGGCTATCAGACACGTATCAATCAATTACTGCGCCAATACATGCAGGCGCACCAAGGCTGAACTTCAACGGATTGAGGGCTGCCCTGCGTTATCGGCAGGGCTGACCCCATTTGCCTCAGGCCGACTCCTCCCGGCCCAGCCATCGATAAGTGACGCCGCCGATTACCGCACCCAGGATCGGCGCGAGCCAGAACATCCACAGTTGCTGGATCGCCCACCCGCCCACGATCAGCGCCGGGCCGGTACTGCGGGCCGGGTTGACCGAGGTGTTGGTCACGGGGATGGAGATCAGGTGGATCAGGGTGAGCGCCAGGCCGATGGCGATGGGTGCAAGGCCCTTCGGGGCGCGGTGGTCGGTGGCGCCGAGGATGATCAGCACGAACATGGCCGTCATCACCAGTTCGCAGACCAACCCCGCCGCCATCGAATAACCGCCCGGCGAATGCTCGCCATAGCCGTTGGAGGCCAACCCGCCGGCGAGTTCAAAGCCCGGCTTGCCGCTGGCGATGAAGTACAGCAAGGCGGCCGCGACGACGCCACCGATGACCTGAGCCACGATGTACGCCGGCAACTCTCTGGCGGGAAACCTCCCACCGACCACCAGCCCCACCGATACCGCCGGGTTGAGGTGGCAACCGCTGATATGCCCGATGGCAAACGCCATGGTCAGCACCGTGAGCCCGAACGCCAGGGACACGCCCAGCAACCCGATCCCGACAGCAGGAAACGCGGCGGCCAATACCGCACTCCCGCAACCGCCCAACACCAGCCAAAACGTACCCAGCCCCTCTGTGACTGAACGCTTGAACAAAGACATGCCGCACGTCCTTGATAGATCGCTCTACCGAATCCGTAAATCAGTGATGCTCCCTGCAGATTTACTTCAGCGCCCGTCTGGGCACTGCACTGAGTACAGCAGGGTTTTTACACAAATCCAGGCCACAAATGTGGGAGCAAGCCCCTCCCACATTTTTAAGATTTTTACCTCAATCGATGCCGACGAACCCGCCGGTCTGGTGTTGCCATAGCCGCGCATACAATCCTTTGTGCGCCAGCAACTGGGCATGGCTGCCGCTTTCGGCAATCTGGCCTTTCTCCAGCACCACCAGGCGGTCCATGCGCGCAATCGTCGACAACCGGTGGGCGATCGCGATCACCGTCTTGCCTTTCATCAGGGTTTCCAGGCTTTCCTGGATGGCGGCTTCCACTTCCGAGTCCAGGGCCGAAGTCGCCTCGTCCATGATCAGGATCGGCGCATCCTTGAGCAGCACGCGGGCGATGGCGATGCGTTGACGCTGACCACCGGAGAGTTTCACCCCGCGTTCGCCCACGTGGGCATCCAGCCCGGTACGGCCTTCGGCGTCCGACAGCAGCGGGATGAACTCATCGGCGCGGGCCTTGTGCACGGCGGCCCAGAGTTCTTCGTCGGTGGCGTCGGGCTTGCCGTAGAGCAGGTTGTCGCGGATCGAGCGGTGCAGCAGCGAGGTGTCCTGGGTGATCATGCCGATCTGTGCGCGCAGGGATTCCTGAGCCACTTCGGCGATGTTCTGGCCGTCGATCAGGATCCGCCCGCCTTGCAGGTCGTAAAGGCGCAGCAGCAGGTTGACCAGGGTCGACTTGCCCGCACCGGACGGGCCGATCAGGCCGATCTTTTCACCGGCCTTGATCTCAAGGTTCAGGCCGCCAATGATCCCGCTCTGCTTGCCGTAGTGAAAGTCCACCTGTTCAAAGCGTACTTCGCCACGGGGTACCGTCAGGCGTGGGGCGTTGGCGCGGTCGATCACGGCCAATGGCTGCGCGATGGTCTTGAGACCGTCCTGCACCATGCCGATGTTTTCGAAAATCCCGTTGACCACCCACATGATCCAGCCGGACATGTTGACGATGCGGATCACCAGACCGGTGGCCAGGGCAATCGCGCCCACGGAAATCAGCGACTGGGTCCACAACCACAGGGCCAGGCCCGTGGTAGTGACAATCAGCAGGCCGTTCATGGTGGTGATCACGATGTCCATGCTGGTCACCACGCGGCTGGCCAACTGGGTCTTTTCGGTCTGCTCGATGATCGCTTCCTTGGCGTACTCCTGTTCGGACTGGGTATGGGCGAACAGCTTCAAGGTGGTGATGTTGGTATAGCCGTCGACGATGCGGCCCATCAGTTTGGAGCGCGCCTCGGAGGAAATCACCGAGCGTTCCTTCACCCGTGGCACGAAGTAGCGCAGTGCCAGGCTGTAGGCGATGATCCAGGTCACCAGCGGGATCATCAGGCGCCAGTCTGCTTCGGCGAACAGCACCAGCGAGCTGATGGCGTAGATCGCCACGTGCCAGATGGCATCCACCGCGGCGACGGCGGAATCGCGCAGGGAGTTGCCGGTTTGCATGATGCGCTGGGCGATGCGCCCGGCGAAGTCGTTCTGGAAGAAGTTCAGGCTCTGCTTGAGCACGTAGCTGTGGTTCTGCCAGCGGATCAGGCTGGTCATGCCGGGGCTGATGGTCTGGTGCACCAGCAGGTCGTGCAGGGCGCCGAAGATCGGGCGCAGCAACAGGGCGACCACGGCCATCCAGATCAGCTCGGTGCTGTGCACCTGGAAGAAGTTGGCGGGTGGCGTGCCTTGGGCCAGGTCGATGATGCGGCTCAGGTAGCTGAACAGCGCGACTTCGATCAGCGCACCGATCAGGCCCACCACCAGCAGCGCGGCAAAATGCGGCCACACCTGGCGCAGGTAGTAGAGGTAGAAGGGCAGGACTTTATCGGGAGGGGCTTCGCTGGGCGCGTCGCGGAAAATATCGATCAGTTGTTCAAAACGACGATAGAGCATTAGGGTTGACGCCCGCCGGGCGGGCTCTCCTTTCAAATGCGCACGCGGCCTTGTGGGCCGCGTGCGGAGTTTCCTGCAGACCTCAGTCGATGCGCTTGGCCGACTTGATCAGGACAGGATCGATTGGCACGTTCTGCATGCCCTGCTTGGTGGTGGTCTGGGAGTTGACGATGATGTCGACCACGTCCATGCCCTTGACCACTTTGGCGAACACGGCGTAGCCGGCGTCGCGACCTGGATCGAGGAAGGCATTGTCAGCCACGTTGATGAAGAACTGGCTGGTGGCCGAGTTCGGATCATTGGTACGCGCCATGGACAGGCTGCCACGGACGTTGTGCAGGCCGTTGCTGGCTTCGTTCTTGATTGGTGCTTCGGTCGGCTTTTGCGACATCGACTGGGTGAACCCGCCGCCCTGGACCATGAAGCCCGGGATCACACGGTGGAAAATCGTGTTGGTGTAGAAGCCCTTGTCGACATAGGCCAGGAAGTTCTTGGTACTGATCGGCGCCTTGACCGGGTCCAGTTCGATTTCAATGTCGCCGTTGGTGGTGGAGATCAGTACATGAGGCGCCTTGGCGGGTTCGGCCGCCATCAGGTTGGCAGCGAACAGAACGGAACCGGCAAAGAAGGCGATTTTTTTCAGCATGGGTCAGTGATCCTGGGTAGTGGTTTCGACTGTCTTTAGAAAATCGAGCAGGGTGGCGTTAAAGACTTCGGGTTGATCCAAGGGCGTGGCATGGCGGGAATCCTCGATCACCACCAGTCGCGCATCGGGCAGCAGTTTTACATAGTTTTCCTTGTGCGCCACGGGGGTGTAGTCGTGGTCGGCGCTGATGACCAGGGTTGGACAGGCAATCCGCGAAAGTCGTTCCTGCACGCCCCAGCCCACAATGGCATCGAAGCTGGCGAGATAAGCACGTTTGTCGTTTTTTGCCCAGCGTTCGGCCATCTTGCGGCGCAGGTCGGCTTGATTGGGTTTGGGGAACAGTCGGTCGCCCAGGCCCTTGCCGATGGTGGCCAGGCTGAGCACGCGGGCGAGGGTCCAACGCTGGGCCCACCACCAGTATTCATGGGGGCGGCGCACCTTGACCTCGGGTGCGCTGTTGACGATACATAGGCTCTTGACCCGCTCGGGCTCGTCCACCGTCAGTTGGAAGGCGATCATGCCGCCCATGGACAGCCCTACCACATGGGCGGGGGGCAGGTTCAAGTGCTCGAACAGTGCCACCAGGTCATGGGTGAAACCCTGGATGCTGTAGCGCTCGCGGGGTTTGTCGGAGCGACCATGCCCGCGTACGTCCACCACGATCAGGCGGTAGTGCCTGGCCAGTACCGGAATCTGCAATTCCCAATCCTGGCTGCTGGAGCCCAGGCCGTGGATCAGCACCAGTGGGGTGCCCTGGCCGTACTCTTCGTAGTGCAGGCTGCAGCCTTCGTGGTCGAACGAGGCCATGGGTGAACTCCGTTTCAGGCTTGTTGGGGGGCGGCGAAAGGCGCGTCCAGGGGCGCCGTGTCAAACGTGCGCAGTAACTCCACGAGGATCTGCGTTGCCGGCCCCAGGGGTTTGTCCTTGTTCGAGTACAGGAAGAACGTCGGGTGGCGGCTGCCGCCCTGTTCCAAGGGTAGCTGCTTGAGCACGCCTTCGGCGAGTTCGCGCTCGATCATGTGCCGCGGCAACCACGCAAAGCCCAGGCCGCTGCCGACGAAGGCTGCGGCGGTGGCCAGGCTGCCGACAGTCCAGCGCTGTTCGGCGCCGAGCCAGCCCACATCGCGGGGCTGCTGGCGACCGGAGTCGCGGATCACCACTTGCATCTGGCTTTCCAGGTCCTGGAAGCTCAGTTCACGGTTCATGCGGTGCAAGGTGTGTTCGGGGTGGGCCACGGCGACGAATTCCACGTCGCTCATTTCCGTGCCGAGGTAACCGGGGATGCTGAAGCCGCAAATCGCCAGGTCGGCCACGCCTTCCATCAGCAGTTCCTCGACGCCGGACAACACCTCTTCGCGCAGGCGCACGCGGCAGCCACGACTCTGCGGCATAAAGGCGGTGAGGGCGCGGACCAGGCGCGCGTTGGGGTAGGCGGCGTCCACCACCAGCCGCACTTCGGCTTCCCAGCCCTGTTCCATATGGTGGGCGAGGTCTTCCAGCTGGCTGGCGTTTTTCACCAGCTGCCGCGAGCGGCGCAACAGCACTTCACCGGCATCGGTGAGCACGGCCTTGCGCCCGTCGATGCGCAGCAACGGCACGCCTAGCTGGTCTTGCATGCGGGCCACGGTGTAGCTCACCGAAGACTGCGAACGGTGCAGCGCTTCGGCCGCCTGGGCGAAGCCGCCATGGTCGACCACGGCTTGCAGCGTG
>Ga0308161_1001819_pt1 | contig 24179 bp, 15 predicted proteins | sample PhyFR2_FD_201034 | JGI IMG/M metagenome (GOLD analysis project Ga0308161, IMG submission 201034) | Phyllosphere microbial communities from UC Gill Tract Community Farm, Albany, California, United States - DLSLF.R2 | ecosystem: Host-associated > Plants > Phyllosphere > Unclassified | place: USA...
CGGCCAGCACCAACTTCATGCCCAGCCGTGCGCCGATGTTGGCGAATTCCCGGCCGAAGCCGCTCGCTGCGCCGGTGATGACGGCGACCTTGTTCTCGAATGTATGCATGTTGTCTCCTTTGTCTGTGCGCCTCTGCCGGCGCTCTTGTCGGGCGGCCGCGGAGGGCCGCCCCGTTTTGCTAGGTCCGGCGCAGCTGATAGCCGATGCGCGGGAAATGCACCACTACGGTTCCGGCCCGCTCGTCCTCGCGCCGCACCGCATACGCGATCTCGCTGGCGGCAACCAGTTCGCCCGCCACCGGGTCCTGCGCATAGTCGGCCGGCGTCACCGTCACCGACGTGCCGAGTGGAATTCCATGGGTATCGACGAAGCTTGCATCCGGCGTTGCCGGCTCGGCCGCGCGCGCAATCTGCAATGCTTCCTCGCCGCTGAGCTTTTCGGGCTGCGCCAGCGGGAAGGCCTCGATGGCGTTCATCCAGGTCTGCAGACGCGGGAACTGGTCGAGGATGCCGGCCACCGCCTTGGCCTGGCGCACGAACCAGAGGCAATGGTAGACCGAGAAATCGGCAATGCCAGGCTGTTCGCCCAGCAGCCACGGCTGGCCGCCGGCCAGCATGTCCTCCAGCCAGCGCAGATACTGCGGCAGCGCCGCCGCTGCATCGGCAGGATGCATGCGCGCTGCATTGCCGCGCATTGCGGTGCGGTCGGCGCTGAACGCCTGCATCTGCTCCGGCGTCAGGTGGCCAAACAGGCTCTGTACGCCAGCCGGCTGGAACACATAGGGAATCACGGTCCAGAACAGGGTGCTGTCGGCCCACTGCGCCAGCAGCCTGGCCTGCCCCGCCACCGGCGCTGGATACAGCGTGGGCGACGGCGCGATGCGGTCCAGCACGGCGCAGATCAGCGCGGTGTCGCAATAGATGTCGGCGCCGATCTGCATCACCGGCGTGCGGCGATAGCCGCCTGTCAGCGGCATCAGGTCCGGCTTGGGCATGATGATCGGGATGATCACCGACTTCCACGGCAGCTTCTTCCAGGCCAGCACGCGCCTGACCTTTTCCGCGAACGGCGACGTCGGATAGTGATGCAGGATGATGTCAGTCATGGCGCGGCGCCTCAGGACAGCTTGACCAGTTGCTTGCCGAAGTTCCTGCCCTTGAGCAGGCCGATGAAGGCCTCCGGCGCGGCGGCCAGCCCGTCGGCCACCGACTCGCGGAACTTCAGCTTGCCGCTGCCGACCAGTTCGCCCAGTTCCTGCAGGCCCTGCGGCCAGAACTCGGGATGCTCGGAGACGATGAAGCCGCGCATCGACAGCCGCATCGTCAGCATGGTGCGCAGGTTGTTCAGCACCATCGGCTCGCCGTCGTAGCCGGCGATCAGGCCGCACAGCGCGATGCGGCCGAACGGGTTCATGCGGGCGATGCAGGCGTCGAAGATCTCGCCGCCCACATTCTCGAAGATGGCATCGATGCCGTCCGGCGTGGCCGCCTTCAGGTCCTGCGCCAGGTTGCCGGCCTTGTAATCGATGCAGGCATCGAAGCCCAGTTCATTGACCACATAGGCGCACTTCTCCGGACCGCCGGCAATGCCGACGGCGCGGCAGCCGCGCACCTTGGCCAGCTGGCCGACCACGCTGCCGACCGCGCCGCTGGCGGCCGACACGACGATGGTCTCGCCCGCCTTGGGCTGCATGATCTGGGTCAGGCCATACCAGGCGGTCATGCCCGGCATGCCGACCGAGCCGAGGTAGGCCGACAGCGGCACCGGGCCATCCTTGACCCGGCGCAGGCCGGCGCCGTCGGACACGCCCATCTCGGACCAGCCCAGCATGCCGACCACCTTGTCGCCCACCGCGAATTTCGGATTCTTCGATTCGACGATCTCGCCCACCGTGCCGCCCACCATCACCGCGCCGATCGCCTGCGGCGCGGCATAGCTCTTCACGTCCTCCATGCGCATGCGCATGTAGGGGTCGAGCGACAGGTAATGATTGCGGATCAGCACCTGGCCGTCGCTGATGGACGGCACCGGCACCTGCTCCAGCCGGAAGTTGTCGGGGCTGACGTGTCCCTGGGGACGGGATGCGAGGACGATCTGCTGATAGGTGCTCATGAGTACTCCGCCTGATGGATTTAACTGCAAACGAAACTGCGGGAAACCGGTTCAGCCCTTGTCTATGCGCGGGCCGGCGTCGGTGCGCTTCAAAAACTTGAAGGTGCCCATGGACTTGGCCACCAGCCGTTCGCCGTCCCACAGCTCGCCTTCGCAGAAGCACATGGTGCGGGACCGGTGGAAGGCGTGCCCTTTGGCGACGATGCGGCCGCCGGCCTTGCCGCCGGGCTCCATGAAGCTGGTCTTCATCTCGATGGTGACGCCGCCGCGGGCTTCCGGGTCGAGCGAGCGGCCGGCCATGGACATCACAACGTCCAGCAGCGTCATCACCACGCCGCCATGGGTCACGTGCCAGCTGTTCATGTGGCGCGGCTGCAGCGTCAGGGCGATCTCGGCGCGGCCGTCGGCCATGCCGTGGAATTCGACGCCGAGGTCGTGCAGGAACGGGATCTCCGCCGGGAACGGCTGCTGTTTCGGGGTGAACGCCGTCATCAGTGCACCGACGACACGCCGCCGTCGACGGCGAGGATCTGGCCGGTGATGTGCTTGCCGGCGTCGGAGGCGAACAGCAGCGCCGCGCCCTTCAGGTCTTCGTCGTCGCCGATGCGCTGCAGCGGCGCACGCTTGGACAGGTTCTCCTCGCCGCGCTGCTCCAGGATGCCCTTGGTCATCTTGGACGGGAAGAAGCCCGGCGCCAGCGCATTGACGGTAATGTTGTGGCGGCCCCATTCGCCGGCCAGGGTGCGGGTGAAGTTCACCACTGCGCCCTTGGAGGTGTTGTAGGCGATGGTCTGCATCGAGTCCGGGCCGTTGCCGGACAGGCCGGCGATCGAGGCGACATTGACGATGCGGCCGTACTTGCGCGGAATCATCGACTGCTTGCCCACTTCCCGTGACAGCAGGAAGATGCTGCGGATGTTCAGGTTCATCACCTTGTCCCAGGCTTCGGTCGGATAGTCCTGGGCCGGCGCGCCCCAGGTGGCGCCGGCATTGTTGACGAGGATGTCGATGTGGCCCAGGCGCTTCATGGCCTCGGCCACCAGCGGGCCGACTGCTTCCTCGCGCGACAGGTCGGCGGCGATGGCGCTGGCTTCGATGCCGCGCGACTTCAGGTGCGCTACCGCTTCATCGAGATCGGATTGCTTGCGCGAGGACAGCACCAGGGTGGCGCCCTGCTCGCCCAGCGCTTCGGCGATCTGCAGGCCGAGGCCGCGCGAGCCGCCGGTGATCAGGGCGGTCTTGCCTTTGAGGTCGAACAATTGTTGGGTGGTTCTCATATTGTCTCCTTGTGACTCGTCGAGTCGTCCTTGTTTGAATGGCGGGAATGCGTCGTCGCTCCCGATGTCATGTACGGCTTGCGTAGGGTGGAATATCCCGAAGGGGCATCCCACCGTGGACCGCAAACGGAAAACGCAATTAGACAAACTCCCTTGATCAGCCAATGGCGCAATACCCTTCGGGCATTGCACCCTACGCGATCGGGAAAGTCCTAGATTTCATAATCCATGCACTGGCGCGCCTCGCGTACGGCGATGACGAACGGCTTCAGGGCAACGTGCTGCGGATGGTCCTGGTAGGCGTCGAGCGCGGCGCGGTCGGCGAACTCCGAATACAGCACCACGTCGTAGGTCGCCTCCAGGCCGGGCTGGGCCAGCGCCACTTCGAACTTCAGGATGCCGGGCACTATGCCGGCGCAGGCGTCCAGCAGTTCCTTCATCTTCTGCGCATTGGCCGCGCGGTCCGCGCCTTCGGCCTGGTCCTTCAGTTTCCACATCACGATGTGCTTCAGCATCGATGCTCCGTATCGTTTCAGCCTCTGAATGAACGGCGCGCAGGCTTGGCCCGCCCGCGCGCCGCGCGGTGTCAGAACCAGTCGTCCTGCATGTCCAGCGTGGTGGTGTCGACGGTTTCCAGCAGGTCCAGCTGCTGATGCACCTTGGGCAACTCCCACTTGAAGAAGTAGGCACAGGCCTGGAGCTTGCCGCGGTAGAAGTCGGCGTCATGGCCTTCCTTGCCCACCGCCACCAGCGCCTGCTCCAGCCAGATCCACGCCAGCACCGTATGGCCAAAGGCTTCCAGGTACAGCGAGGCGTTGGCCAGGGTCTTGTTCATGTCGCCGGCGGCGTACAGCACGCGCGTCACCGCGTCGATGCGCTGCAGCGCCGCGCCCAGCGCATGGGCATCGGCCGCCAGTTCCTTCACGGCCAGCGCGCGGTCGATTGTTTTCTGCACCGCATTGGCATAGGCCTTGAACGCCGCGCCTTCCTGCATCACGACCTTCCGGCCGAGCAGGTCCAGGCCCTGGATGCCGTGCGTGCCTTCGTGAATCGGGTTGAGCCGGTTGTCGCGGTAGAACTGCTCGACGTTGTATTCGCGGGTATAGCCATAGCCGCCATGCACCTGGATCGCCAGGTTGTTGGCTTCCAGGCACCACTGCGACGGCCAGGACTTGACGATGGGCGTCAGCATGTCCAGCAGCAGCGAAGCCTCGCGCACCGCTTCCGGGTTCTCGTTGGTGCGCTGCTCGTCGACCAGCAGCGAGCAGTACAGCGCCAGCGCCATGCCGCCCTCCACATAAGCCTTCTGCGCCAGCAGCATGCGCTTGACGTCGGTATGCTCGATGATCCTCAGCTGCGGCTTGGCCGGGTCCTTGTTCATCGGATGCCGTCCCTGCGGACGGTTGCGCGCATAGTCCAGTGCATGCAGGTAGCCGGTATAGCCCAGCACCACCGCGCCCAGGCCGACGCCGATGCGGGCTTCGTTCATCATGTGGAACATGTTGGCCAGGCCCTTGTGGACTTCGCCCACCAGGTAGCCGATGGCGCCCGCCTTGCCCTGCGGCTTGAACTTGCCCTCGCCGAAGTTGAGCAGGCAATTGGTGGTGCCGCGATAACCCATCTTGTGATTCAGGCCGGCCAGCACCACGTCATTGCGCTCGCCCAGGCTGCCGTCCTCGTTGACCAGCTTCTTCGGCACGATGAAGAGGGAAATGCCCTTGACGCCGGGAATGAGCTTGCCGTCCGGGCCGGGCACCTTGGCCAGCACCAGGTGCACGATGTTTTCCGACAGTTCATGCTCGCCGGCGGAAATCCACATCTTGTTGCCGGTCAGGCGATAGGTGCCGTCTTCCTGCGGCTCGGCGCGGGTCACGATGTCGGACAGGCTGGAGCCGGCCTGCGGCTCGGACAGGCACATGGTGCCGAAGAAGCGGCCTTCGAGCATCGGCTCGACAAAGGTCCTGATCTGTTCAGGCGTGCCGCACTTGAGCAGCGTGTTGGCATTGCCTATGGTCAGGAAGGGATAGGACGAGGTGCCGACATTGGCTGCCTTGAAGTAGGCAAAACCGGCTTTCTCGACCACGCAAGGCAACTGCATGCCGCCGCGCTCGTAGTCCTGGCCGGCAGCCATCAGGCCGGCCTCGCAGAATACCTTCAGCGCCGCGCCGACTTCCGGAATCATGTCGACCCGCTCGCCGTCGAAATGCGGCTCCTGCTGGTCGCTCTTCTTGTTATGCGGAGCGAACAGGTCGGTGGCGATCTGTTCGCAGGTGTCCATGGCGGCGTTGAAGGTCTCGCGGCTGTGGTCGGCATAGCGCGCACGCGACGTCAGCGACTCGACGTTGAGCCATTCATACAGCAGGAAGTCGATGTCGCGGCGGGATAGAAGTTTGGATTGCATGCTGGTCTCCGTCGCGCAGGTCCGTGCCTGCGCGATCCTGTTGATGAGATGAGGCAGGCGCCCGCCGCAGCCGGAGCCGCCTGCGGGCGCTGGGGGCAGCCGTGCGCCGCCCCCGCGCTGTCGCGCTTAAACGACTTCGAACAGGCCGGCGGCGCCCTGGCCGCCGCCGATGCACATCGTCACCACCACCAGCTTGGCGCCGCGGCGCTTGCCCTCGATCAGCGCATGGCCGGTCAGGCGCGCGCCCGACACGCCGTACGGATGGCCAACCGCGATCGCGCCGCCGTTGACGTTCAAGCGGTCCATCGGGATGCCCAGCTTGTCGGCGCAGTACAGCACCTGCACGGCGAAGGCTTCGTTGAGTTCCCACAGGTCGATGTCCTCGACCTTCAGGCCGGCCTTCTGCAGCAGCTTGGGGATCGCGAATACCGGGCCGATGCCCATTTCGTCCGGCTCGCAGCCGGCGATGGCAAAGCCGCGGAAGATGCCCAGCGGGGTCAGGCCGCGCTGCTCTGCGAGCTTGCTGTTCATCACGATGGCAACCGAGGCGCCGTCGGAGAACTGGCTGGCGTTGCCCGCGGAGATCACGCCGCCCGGCACCGCGGTGCGGATCTTGGAGACGCCTTCCATCGTGGTGTCGCCGCGGATGCCTTCGTCGGCGTCGATGGTGACTTCGCGGGTCATCAGCATGCCGGAGGCCTTGTCGGCCACGCCCATGATGGTGGTCATCGGCGCGATCTCGTCCTTGAACTTGCCTTCGTTCAGCGCGGCGAAAGCGCGTTGCTGGCTGCGCACGCCGTATTCATCCTGGCGCTCCTTGCTGATGTTGTAGCGCTTGGCCACGTTCTCGGCGGTCTGCAGCATCGGCCAGTAGATTTCCGGCTTGTTCTGCTTGAGCCAGGTCTCGACGATCATGTGCTTGTTGGCTTCCTGCTGCACGCAGGAAATCGATTCGACGCCACCGGCGGCATAGACGTCGCCTTCGCCGGCGATCACGCGCTGTGCGGCGGTGGCGATGGTCTGCAGGCCGGAGGAGCAGAAACGGTTGATGGTCATGCCGGCGGTGGTGACCGGGCAGCCGCCACGGATCGCGATCTGGCGGGCGATGTTGCTGCCGGTCGCGCCTTCTGGCGTGGCGCAGCCGATCAGCACGTCTTCGACTTCACCGGGCTCGATGCCTGCGCGCTGGATGGCATGCGACAGCGCGTGGCCGCCCATGGTTGCGCCGTGGGTCATGTTGAAGGCGCCTTTCCAGGACTTGGCAAGGGCGGTGCGGGCGGTCGAAACGATGACGGCGTCAGTCATGTGGGTCTCCTGGTTGGAATGAAATTCGGTATGCGGCGATTGGCGCCGGGTTGCGAAACAAACTGGAACGACTTTTTCTTGTGCAGCGAGAATAGCATAATTAAGTACGGTCGTTCGCAAAACTTTTGACAGTCTTTCACCCTTTTCAGGGCGTTGTCATTTTTCGCCGGGCAACGCCGGCAGCGGCGCGAACAGCGCTTCGATATCCTCGCTGGAAAAACCGGCGCCTTCCGAAGCGCGGTCGGCCAGGATGCTGTCGGCCAGCGCCGCCTTTTTCTCCTGCAGCGCGACGATTCTTTCCTCGATGCTGCCGGCCACGATCAGCTTGTAGACAAACACCGGCTTGTCCTGACCGAGGCGGTGCGCGCGGTCGGTCGCCTGGTTTTCCGCCGCCGGGTTCCACCATGGGTCGTAGTGGATGACGGTGTCGGCGGCGGTCAGGTTCAGGCCAACGCCGCCGGCCTTGAGGCTGATCAGGAACAGCGGCACTTCGCCGCGCTGGAAACGCTGCACCGGCAGGCTGCGGTCGCCGGTTTCGCCGGTCAGCATCGCATGCGGCATGTCGGCTTCAGTGAGCGCGGCGGCGATCAGGTCGAGCATGGCCGTGAACTGGGAAAACACCAGCACCTTGCGTCCCTCGGCCAGCAATGCCGGCAACATCGTCATCAGCATGTCGAGCTTGGCCGACTGCGCTGCCTTGGCGGCGGAGAGCTTGACCAGGCGCGGGTCGCAGCAGGCCTGGCGCAGCTTGAGCAGCGCATCGAGCACGACGATGTGGCTGCGCGCCAGGCCCTGCCCGGCGATCGCTTCCCTGACCTTCTTCTGCATGGCCGCGCGCACGGTTTCGTACAGGTCCCGTTGCGCCGCCTCGAGTTCCACCTTTGCCACGATCTGCGTCTTGGGCGGCAGCTCGGTCGCCACCTCGTCCTTTTTCCTGCGCAGCATGAATGGCCGCAGCCGGCGCGCCAGCAGCGCCCGCCGCGTCTGGTCGTCCGACTTCTCGATCGGATTGCGCCAGCGCTTGTTGAAGTCCTGCTGGCTGCCGAGGAAACCCGGCAGCAGGAAATCGAATTGCGACCACAGTTCGCCAAGGTTGTTTTCCAGCGGGGTGCCGGTCAGGCACAGCCGGTGCCGCGCGTTCAGCTGGCGGATCGCGGCCGCGCCGCGGGTAGCGGCGTTCTTCACATACTGGGCTTCATCCAGGATCAGCAGGTGCCAGGCATGCGCGCCCAGCGCTTCATGATCGCGCCAGATCAGCGGATAGGTGGTCAGCACCAGGTCGGAGGCGCCGATCTGGTCGAAGCGCTCCTTGCGGGCCGGGCCATGCAGGTCCAGCACCTTCAGCCCGGGCGCGAAACGCGCCGCTTCGGCCAGCCAGTTCGGCACCAGCGTGGTCGGCATCACTACCAGCGCCGGCCGGTCGAGCCGCCCGGCCTCCTTTTCAGTCAGCACATGGGCCAGGGTCTGCACGGTCTTGCCCAGCCCCATATCGTCGGCCAGCACGCCCGCCAGCTGGTGGCGGCGCAGGAACTGCATCCAGTCCAGGCCCTGCTGCTGGTACGTGCGCAGCGACGCCTTCAGCCCGCGTGGCGGCGCCGTGGTCTGCAGGCCGCCGCCTTCGCGCAGGCGCTGCGCCAGGTCGCGTGCCGCGGTGTCGCCGTGAAATTCCCAGCGGCCAGTGTCGCCGAGCGCCTCGAGCCGGCCAATATCCTCCGGTGCAAGTTCCAATTCGCCATCCGCCAGCGTATCGAACAGGTCGATCAGCGTGCCCACCACCGGTTTCAGGCGCGCGGCGCGTATGCGCAGCCGGTCGCCCTCGGGGCTGGTCAGTTCGATCGCCTCGTCATCGGCGATGCCGTCCAGCCTGCCCTTGCGCCAGCGGGCGTCGCGCCGGAACAGTTCCAGCAGCAGCGGCTCGAGGCGCACATTGCGGCCGTTGACCACAATCCCCAGTTCCAGCCCGAACCAGCCGTCGCTGCGCTGACGGGCGACGCCGTCGATGGCGTCGACATCGATCACATTGAAACGGCTGTCGGGCGCCATCCTGATGCGCCAGCCCTTGCCGCGCAGCAGCGGCAGCGTGTTCTGTACCAGGCCGGACCAGGCATCCCGTTCCTGCGGCGTGAATATCTGCCGCGGCAGGCCATGGTGCTCATGATGATCGACATTGCGCCTGCGCAGTCCCGCCGCGCCCAGGTCCCTGACCCGCGCGGATTCGGATTCGGGCCTGCGCCTGACCTGCACCATGCGCTGCTCGGGGTCGGAAAACAGGGTGGCGTCGCTGAAGGCAGGCACGACGATGTCTTCGTAGCAGAATTCCACGGTCGCATAGTCGAGCATGCCGGGCCGGTAGGCATAGCGCGCTTCATTGTCCAGGTAGACCGACCGCGCTTCCAGCGCCAGCACCGGCACCGGCTCGGCATCGATGGTGCGAAGCGAGGAAAGCTGCTCCAGCGGCGGCGGCGGCAAGGCCGGCATGACTTCGCCCAGCACCGAGGCGACCAGTTCCGCTTCCACCGGCAATATGGGCGGCATCGTCAGATAGGCGGCGACGCTTTGCGCCGGCAACGACTGCATGGTCTGAGGCAGCTGCACCGGGCCGGCCTCGAGCGCTATCGGATCGAGATACCACGGCGGTTCCAGTCCGGTCACGGGCTCGGCGACCGGCTCGACGCCGAGCACCGGGCGCAGCAGCCCATTCTCCACCACCTGCCATGCGATGGCGCCGGCACGGGAGGCTGCGCTGCAAAACGGGCCGCGCATGCCCTCCCTGCTTGCTTCGCCGTCGCTGTCAGCTGCGGCCTGGAGGTACAGCCTTCCCGTCGTCACCAGCTTTTCCAGCGCTTCCGCGCCGGCCTTGCCGCGCAAGAAGAAATTGAGGTCGTAATCGCTCTTTCGGGTTGCCCAGAGCGCGCGCAGGATGGACAGATCCTCGTCCACGATGAATTTCGGCGGCTTCAGCAATGCCGCCTGCACATTGTTCCAGCTTTCCCCCGGCCGGCTCCAGTTGCCGTCGGCATTGCGGCGCGCCTTGTACATGCCCACGGCATAGCATTGCTGCCGCGGCGCCCATTCCAGCAGGTAGATCAGGCCCAGGTCCGACTTCGCCGTCTTCCTTGCCTTCGTCGGCCGGCTGGCCTGGCACTGTGCCCGGAAGCTCTCCAGCCAGCGCAGCATTTCAGGCCGTGGTCCGCCGCCTGCGCCAGCCTTCCTTTCAAGGTTGGCCAGCAGCGCCGCGGCGACATGCTTGCAGTTGCTGCCAACCGGGCAGCTGCACCGCCCCATCGCGCGCAGGCCCTTTTTGTCCTCATGGAAAACAATATCCACCTTGTAAGGAAGCGTCTCCGAGCCCTTTACATCGGCGAACAACATGCCGCGGCCCCAGGCGACCCTGATCACTGCATCGACGTAGTCGTAGGCCTTATCGAGGGTTGCCGGTGCGATCCAGTTTCGCACCGCTTTCTCGTCATAGACAACTTCATGGTCTGGCGTGGATTTCATGCTGGGGTGTTTGCCTCGAACGGGAAGACGGGTAACGGAATGGACAGGTCCGGACAGACCGGTAACGGTTGAGGGCAGCCATTGTAAGGCAGCCGGCAGCCTGGCTGCAGCCCGAGGCGGGAAGCGGCGTAAGAATCCAGTAAGTTTCAAGCAAGCCTGCCGTAAGGTAAGACTCCTACACTGCGCCTCAGCATCATGAATTCGCGGGCCCGGCCCGTACAACAAACATTTCAACGGAGACATCATGAGCACTGTGCAGACCGCTGCCTCGGGCAGCATGACCAAGGAGGAGCGCAAGGTTATCTTTGCCTCCTCACTGGGAACGGTATTCGAGTGGTACGACTTCTACCTCTACGGCTCGCTGGCCGCCATCATCGCCAAGCAGTTCTTCGCCGGCACCGACCCCAGCACCGCCTTCATTTTCGCGCTGCTGGCCTTCGCCGCCGGTTTCATCGTCCGCCCGTTCGGCGCGCTGGTGTTCGGTCGCCTCGGCGACATGATCGGCCGCAAGTACACCTTCCTGGTCACCATCCTGATCATGGGCGCGTCCACCTTCATCGTCGGCCTGCTGCCCAACTACAATTCGATCGGCATCGCCGCTCCCATCATCCTAATCATCCTGCGCATCCTGCAGGGCCTGGCGCTGGGCGGCGAATATGGCGGCGCGGCCACCTATGTGGCCGAGCATGCGCCTGAAGGCAAGCGCGGCTTCTTCACTTCCTGGATCCAGACCACCGCAACGCTGGGCCTGTTCCTGTCGCTCATGGTGATCCTAGGCACCCGCACCGCCGTGGGCGAAGAGGCGTTCGCCGCCTGGGGCTGGCGCGTGCCGTTCCTGGTGTCGGTGTTCCTGCTGGCCATTTCGGTGTGGATCCGCCTGTCGATGAATGAATCGCCGGCCTTTGCCAAGATGAAAGCCGAAGGCAAGACCTCGAAGGCGCCGCTGTCCGAAGCATTCGGTCAATGGGCCAACCTGAAGATCGTGATCCTGGCACTGATCGGCCTGACCGCCGGCCAGGCCGTGGTCTGGTACACCGGCCAGTTCTACGCCCTGTTCTTCATGACCCAGACGCTGAAGGTCGACGGCGCCACCGCCAACCTGTTCATTGCCGCCTCCCTGGTGATCGGCACCCCGTTCTTCGTGATCTTCGGCATCCTGTCCGACAAGATCGGCCGCAAGCCCATCATCCTGGGCGGCTGCCTGATCGCGGCGCTGACCTATTTCCCGATCTTCTCGGCGCTGACCCATTACGCCAACCCGGCGCTGGAAAATGCGATCAAGAATTCACCCGTGGTGGTGACTGCCGATCCGGCGAAATGCCAGTTCCTGTTCAATCCGACCGGCACCAAGAAATTCACTTCCTCCTGCGACATCGCCCGCACCCAGCTGTCCAATGCATCGGTGGCCTATACCAATGTGGCCGGCGAAGCCGGCTCGGTGGCTACCGTCAAGATCGGCGACAAGGTGATCAACGGCTACGACGCCACCAGCCTGTCCAAGGAAGAGGCCGCCGCCAAGGATGCCGCCTTCAAGAAGGAACTGGGCGACGCCGTCAAGGCGGCCGGCTATCCGACCAAGGCCGATCCGGCGCAGATCAACAAGCCCATGGTTCTGGCGCTGCTGACGCTGCTGGTGATCTACGTGACCATGGTCTACGGCCCGATCGCCGCGATGCTGGTGGAAATGTTCCCGACCCGCATCCGCTATACCTCGATGTCGCTGCCCTACCATATCGGCAACGGCTGGTTCGGCGGCCTGTTGCCCACCACCGCCTTCGCGCTGGTGGCCTACAAGGGCGACATCTACTACGGCCTCTGGTACCCGATCATCATCGCCCTGATCACCTTCGTGATCGGCATGCTGTTCGTCCGCGAGACCAAGGATCGCAACATCTACGCGAACGACTGAGGCAAGCCAGGCGTTCCCGACGCCTTTTCCACCCCCGAACCGCCGGCATCACGCCGGCGGTTTTTCTTTGCGCATTGTCCTTTACCACGCCGATATGACTGTCCAAACCGAACGACGTTTGGTATTGTCGCGCTGGTAATTTCCCATTATTCCTGACACACATTCCCCGCAGAACGCCATGACCATACCCGCACGCCTCGGCACGCCCCTGTCACCCACTGCCACCAAGGTCATGCTGCTCGGCTCGGGCGAGCTGGGCCGCGAGGTCATCATTGCGCTGCAGCGCCTGGGCGTGGAAACCATTGCGGTCGATCGCTATGAAAACGCGCCCGGCCAGCAGCTGGCGCACCGCGCCCACGTGATCGACATGACCGACGGCAACGCCCTCGCCGCACTGATCGCGGCCGAGCAGCCGGACCTGGTGGTGCCGGAAATCGAGGCGATCGCCACACCCACGCTGGTGGAGCTGGAGCGGGATGGCAAGGCCACCGTGATTCCGACGGCGCGCGCCGCCTGGCTGACGATGAACCGCGAGGGCATCCGCAGGCTGGCCGCCGAGGAACTGGGCTTGCCGACATCGCCCTACCGGTTCGCCGACAGCCTGGAGGCGATGCGCGCCGCCTGTCAGGAACTGGGATTTCCCTGCATCGTCAAGCCGGTGATGTCATCCTCCGGCAAGGGCCAGTCCAAGCTCGACGGCCCGGACGACGTGGAGTCCGCATGGCATGCCGCGGCGGCCGGCAGCCGGGTTGATTCGGGACGCGTGATCGTCGAGGGCTTCATCCGCTTCGAGTATGAGATCACCCTGTTGACGGTGCGTTCGCGCAATGCCCGGGGCGAGGTCGAAACCAGCTTCTGCGACCCGATCGGCCATGTCCAGGTGCAGGGCGACTATGTCGAATCTTGGCAGCCCCATCCGATGCCTTCGCTTGCGCTGGAGCGTTCCCGGGAGATCGCCCGCAAGGTGACCGACAATCTCGGCGGACTGGGCATTTTCGGCGTGGAACTGTTCGTCGCCGGCGACATGGTGTGGTTCTCGGAAGTCAGCCCGCGCCCGCATGACACCGGCATGGTGACCATGGCAAGCCAGTTCCAGAGTGAATTCGACCTGCATGCGCGCGCGATCCTGGGTCTGCCGGTCAATACGGCGCTGCGCTCGCCGGCCGCTTCGGCCGTGATCTATGGCCAGCATGAAGCCGTCGGCATAGCGTTCGAAGGCCTGGCCGACGCCCTCGCCGTGCCCGGCTCGGATATCCGGCTGTTTGGCAAGCCGCAATCCTATGCCCGCCGCCGCATGGGGGTGGCGCTGGCCGCCGCGGAGGATATCGAGACGGCGCGCCGTCATGCCAAGGAAGCGGCATCCAGGGTCAAGCCCGTCCTGCCATGAAACTGACGCTACCGCACCGTGGTAGCGTGTACACCGGCCCGGATATCTTCCGCGCCGGTTCGCTTTTTCTTTATGTCAGCCTGCTGGTGGAAACCGGCGTGCTGCTGTGGATGGCGCATCCCGGATCGGCAGGCGTCGTCAAGATTGCCCTGTTCGTGGTGGGCGTGCTGGCGACCGTCGCCCTGGTGCGCCTGATCAGGCCGGGCCTGCTCCTGATCGGCAGGCGCCATGTGCTGATGGAACTGCTCGCATCCTGCACCGCCATCGGCATGCTGTCGGTGCAGGCGCAGTTGCCGATTGCGCCCCTGCCCTGGTGGATCGGCCTGGCCGGCGTGTTTCCGCTGGTTTTGCCAGCGCCGCACGCCATGGCGGTGATACTCGGCATCTCGGCGACCGGCGTGCTGACCAGCGTGGCTGGCGGCAGCCAGCCCGAAGACTGGTTGCCCGGGTTTTTCGTCACGCTGTTTGCCGGCATGCTGTCGACCTGGCTGTCGCGCGCCATGGAAATGAACCTGGCCTCGCTGGAACAGGCGCTGACCAACGAGCGCCGCTTCAACGTGATTGCACGGGCCGCCAAGCATGTGTTCATGATTACCGACCGGCATTTCAACACGACCTACATTAATCCAGCGGTCAACGACGTGCTCGGCTACACCGAGCACGAGATGACCAGCGGCGCCGCGCCCGAGATCCACCCGGATGACCTCGCGCGCCGGAACGACAACCTGCGCCTGCTGCGGCGCACGGCCGGCACCAGCCTGTCCATGAAACTGCGCATCAGGCATCGCGAAGGCCACTGGGTATGGCTTGAAATCCGCGGCTACAACATGCTGCATGATGCGGCCATCAGGGGCATGGTGTTCAGCATCGAGGACATCAGCGCGCGCGTCGAGGCTGAACACAAGCTCACCGAGGAACATGCGCTGCTGCGCACGGTGCTCGACCTGAATCCGGCCATGATCTATGCAAAGGACCGGGACGGCCGCTTTACCATCACCAACGCCAGCTTCCAGAGGCACAACGGCTGCACCTCCGACATCGAGCTGCACGGCAAGACGTCGGAGGAACTGCAGGCGCTGCAGAAGGCCCGCGGCCGGCTGTTCGTCAATCCGGATGCGGCGCACCGGCTGCACCTGCAGGACATGAATGTGATACGCAGCGGCGTACCGGTGGAAAACCTTGAAGTGCAGGACTTGCGGGATGGCGAAGCGGAGCGCTGGTACCGCACGTTCAAGTATCCGCTGCGCGACGCCAATGGCGTCACTTCGGGCATGCTGGGCATCGTTCGCGACGTCACCGACAGCAAGGAATATGAAATGCGGCTGGAACACCTGGCCATGCATGATGCCCTGACCGGATTGCCCAACCGGCGCTATGTGCTCAAGGCCATCGCCGACCAGATCGTGCCCGAAGGCCAGATGCCGCCGCAGGTCTCGGTGCTTTATCTCGACCTCGACTTCTTCAAGAGCGTCAATGACACGCATGGCCACGACATGGGAGACCGCTGCCTGATCGAACTGGCCCGCCGCATCCAGTCCACCGCCGGTCCGCAGGACATGGTGGCCCGCTTCGGCGGCGATGAATTCATCGTGCTCACGCATGACAGTACCGAAGTCGCCTGTGAACGCGCAGCGGCCTTGCTCGACATCCTGGCCAAGCCGATCATCATCGGCGACATCGTGGTGAAGCTGCATGCCAGCATCGGCGTGGCCCAGCTGTTGCCCGAGCACCGGACGCCATCGGAGGTCATCCGGGACGCCGATGCCGCGATGTACCAGGCCAAGGAACGGGGCCGCAATCGCGCACAGCTCTTCAACGCCCAGTTGCAGCTGTCAGCGACGCGCCGCGCCCAGATGGACGTGGCATTGCGTTTTGCGCTGGAGCGGCACGAGCTGACCCTGGTCTATCAGCCGCAGGTTGCGCTGGCCGACGGCCGGCTATGCGGCTTTGAACTGCTGATGCGGTGGAACAGCCCGCAATACGGCGAGATCAAGCCGGACGACTTCATCCCCATCGCGGAGAGTTCCGGCATGGTGGTGCCCATCGGGCTATGGGCGCTGGAGCAGGCCTGCCTACAGTTGAAGCAGTGGCATCAGAAATATCCGCGCAAGATGCCGTTGACCCTGGGCGTGAATGTGTCGATGCGACAGCTGATGCATGCATCCTTCATCGGCGAAGTAGCCCAGATACTTGACCGCACAGGCGTGATGCCGCAATTCATCGAGCTGGAACTGACCGAGTCTTCGGCCATGGCCAATCCGCAGCAGACCATCGAGAACCTGGCCAGATTGAAGAGCCTGGGCCTGCGTCTGGCGCTGGACGATTTCGGCACTGGCTATTCCTCGTTGGCCTATCTGCAAAGGCTGCCGATCGACGTATTGAAAATTGACCGTGCATTCGCACGCGGCCTCGGCCAGGAGAGCAACGATGCCGGCATCGTGCAGCTGATCCTGACGCTGGCCCAGCTGCTGGAACTCGACACGATCGCCGAAGGCGTGGAAACGGCGGAACAGGTTGCCGCCCTGCGGCGCATGGGATGCCGCATGGGACAAGGCTATTTCTTCTCTGCCGGCGTGCCCGCCGCCCAGGCCGAACACCTGCTCTCCGCCGACAGCAGCTACTCGCTGTCATCCAGCATACCGGCCTGAGCCGCATCCGCGCGCCACAGCGCATACCCGCACTTCCCCCGACGCGCGCCTGCCCAGGCGCCAGGAACAATCAAAAAGTCCCGGTTACATAGCTTGCCGTTTTGATCATGCGCCCGCAATCCCTGTCCTGCAGGGCAGCGCCATGACCGCGGGAATCTACAAGACGGACCAAGCCCCATCCTGCATCGTTCCCGCGACGAGGCCATTGTCCGGCGACGCCCGGCATGCCAAATATCCCATGCAAGACCATCCGTCTTTAACCAAAGGAGAAGTAATGGACAACCAGAAAGTTGGATCGCCGCGCGCAACGGACTCACCGAGGCGTTTGCCTGACAACGGCGCCACGCCGCTGTCGCCGCGCACGGCTGTGCCGCGCGTTCTCGAACGAGAGCGTGACGCACTGCTCGCGGAGATCCGCAAAAGCGACTCCTTGTGCCAGGTTTTTTTTGATATGGGTGACTTTATTGACAAAATGAGCTCGGCCATTGCCACGGAATGCGCGAAGGCCGGAAAGCCAGAAAAGGCACAGCGAATGCAGGAAATGGCTGCGCAAATCAGTAATGCATTGGGCCAGGTAGACACCCATTTCGATAGAACGGATTTCGCCCAATGCAAAACCTATGTGCTTGCCGCGAAGTCAAACCAGGTATTGCTGCTCGCCGCCATTGATGGACTCAAGCAGGATCCCGATGGCGATCAGGTTTTTTCCGGAGTACATCATCAATGCCTGCAGCTTGGGCAAAAAATCACGGCGCTGCTGCAGATAATAAACGAGAGGCTGAATCAACAAGAAGAACAACAACAGCAACGGCAACAGCAACAGCAACAGCAACAACCGAGATCACCTCGCCCGTCAGCCCCCAGATATGCGCAGAGCCCCGAAAGGCAAAAGAACCAGAAGACGAAAAAAACCGATGCAGTTCTCCCGCAATCTCCCACGGAGCAGCGTACTCCACGGTCTCCTGACAGGGAATCGGGCCGCGGACGGCTTGAAAAGATGCCCTCTCCGCCTTCGGGCAAGCGAGCCCAGGGCGATGAGGACAGCCCACAGTTTAAAAACAGCCCGGCCAAGCGTCACAAGGCGCAGGCGACCGAGCAGGCTGTCTCAAGCCCTTCCCAAAAACCAGGCGACGCGATGATTCCTTCCTCGGGTCCGGCAGATAACAAGTCGAGCATAGCGCCAGGTAGCAAGGCCACGGTGCCCAAGCTCGACTGGAGCAAGGCAAAGCCAGCCAACACCGGGCCTCACTCGCCGCTCAGCACCACGCCCCGCACGTCGAAACACACGGGCACCCAAAGCAAAGGAAATGAAAAACGAGGCGAGAACAATACCGTCACGTCGTCCCCGGCGCCAGCATACGACGCCAGGACCGTGACGGGCGGCGATGAACATCCTTCTTCCCCGCCAACGTCGCCGTCTTCTGCCCGGTCTGCATCCAAACCGGATTCGCCGCGCAAAGGCGTATTTTCGCCCTCGAAGCCACTGAGGCCGCAACCCAAGCCGCGCCCACCCAGCATGCTGTTCTTGTCGCCACCAGTACTGCCCGGGTCGCCTGCCCGAAACGAAAAGCTTCGCGACGCAGACAGCGTTCACGATAGCGACGTGACAATCCTGCAAGGGCCGCCATCAACGCCGGTGGCCACAAGCACCATCAGCACGACAACGACAACGACGACCACGACCGATGCAGGGCCGTCCACGCGGCAACAGGCAGACGCCTAGCAGCGTCATTGCGCTAGCGCCTGCAGCATGGCCACCGTAGCCCTGGCAGTGGCAGAGACACACATTCCTTGCTGCACCCCAGGCAATGGTCTGAACGATGCCGCGGTGGCATCGTCCGGAAACCGTGGATAGGCCAACCTGACTGCAGCCAATTTTGAAAGGGTAAGGAGCATGAAACGAGCGTCCACGCTTGACAAACACGGCAAACAAGCGGCTGAGCAAGTTGCGGCAACCGCGAAAGCCAGCATCGGCAAGGAGGAAAACAACGGTACGGCCGACAGCAAAACATCGGGCAACTCGCCTTTCAAGAAAATTAAATTAAGTAGTAGAAAGGAAAGCGTCTCAGGCAGGAACGTCAGCCATTCCGAAGAAACTGAACAGCGGCCAAGCTCGCCAATTTCTTCACCCCGCAGGGAAACGACAAATGCCGGGCAAACAACCCAGCCCCCGGTCGCATCCATGCGCAACGCCAACGCAAGCATGCCAGTGCTGCGCAATGCCAGCAGCAAGCTGTCCACTACCACCGGGGTCGGGGTCGCGGTGGCCCTGGCAGCGTCGGCCGACACGCAAGTACAAGCCAGTTCCGGCCCAAGCCAGCAGAGTTCGCTCTCCCCCGCGGCAGCCAACGCCAGCCGCCGTGAACAGTGGATCGCACAGGACAAGCCTTCCTTTGTTTTTGACGAGATTACCGACCCATCGTTGCTGGCGCTATTCGACACGCCGGCGCCGGATGCCACACCCGCAGCAGCAACGCCACCGTTGAGCGAACGGGAACAGAAACGGCAATTCCAGCCCATTGCGGATGCAATCACAAAGGCGTTGCAAAGTGATCTTGCCAACGTGATGCGAAAGTTCATGGAAACCAGTAGACAGCAAGGCGCTCGGACTCCCGAATACCAGGCAGCGCATCATGCCTTTTCCGGATTGATGCAAATGTTTAACCGAGCGAAGGTGGCCGCCGTTGATGGGCAGGAAGCTCAGATGATTGCCGAATTGCAGAACATTTGCCGGACGCTGGAAGAATTTATTGCAGTCGGCCTGAAGGATGTCATTCAGCAGTTCATTGGCGAGAAGTCGGAGAAGGCAACCCTGAAGACAGGGCTGCGTACCGTCCTGGCCCAGTGCCGAGAATGGCTTGGCGAAGACAGGGAGGAAACCGTTCGCCCGTGGTCGCCCTCGTTCGCGCCGTCGAATCCGCAGGGCAGGCAGCGCTCCGTATCCAGCCCGGTCAAGGCGAATGAACCGTGGGCGGAAACCGAAAGCGGCAAAATGAACCGGCTGTCAGCGAGCTTTTCCGGACCCATCAGCCCGCATCCGTCGCAACACCGTATTGGTCCTTCCATCCCGGGGACGGCAGCGACTCTTAGCCCGGCTTCCACGCCATCGGGCAGCCCCTTGAGCAGCCCGGTCCAGAGTCCGAAGGCGGTCGTGAGCCCGAAGGACGGCACGAAGTCGTTGTTCCGCCTTTCCACGCTGATCGGATCACCTGGATCGCCGCGAACCAAGGATGCATCACGCAAGGATTCTTCCGTCAAAGGTCAGAGCAAGCAGTCCTTGCTGAACGAATCGACATCCCAATCGAGTCTATCGATTCAGCAGGGCGACAAGCCAGCCACACCGGAAAAAGCAAAGACCGAGAAGAGTAAAAAGAAGCTTCAGTGAACATTCGGAGCGCTTGCGGCCTGACAGGCTCAGCCAAATGCGCGTGGACCTGGCGACGCGCCAAGGCGCGCATCCCTAGCGAAGCACGGCCGCGCAGCCCCGGTCTCATCCTGGCTGTATCGACAGGCCGGTCAAACCCAAAGCGTTTCAGATCCCAATCATCCAAAGGCAATCATGCAAACCACCAAAGCAACCTCATCCCCGGAGCACCGGACAAGCTCGGCACCGGCCGCCAAACCTGCACAAGGTTCCTTGCCGGCCTCTTCTTCACAGCCGTCGTCCGTACTGACGTCCCGCCCCGAGCTTGCCTCGCTGTTCCCGAGCAGCGTTGACGCGCAGGACGCAAGCCGGCTGAAGCACGCTGCACAGACTTCCAGCCCCGGATTCAAGCCTGCCGTGATTGTCGCTTCGGACGCCCGAAAAACACAGGGAGACGATGCCAAGGGTGCTTCAGCGGTGAATGCAGGCATCAAACGAGCCCGTGACGGCAAGGACGGCCCGGAGGCGAAGCCTTCCGGAACGGAACAGTCAAATCAAAAGACTGCCTCCGGAAAGCCGCGCCCCAGGGCTGCCGAAGCTGCAGACAATGAGGAAGCCGAAAGCACGTTGCAGAATTCGACCAAGCGGGCCAGGAAAGGCAGCAAGAGCGTCAAGAGGAGCATGAGCGTCAAGTCGGACAAGACTCCTCGACCCAGGCCAGCCGACGATAGCGCCAGCCAAACCGAAGCGCACTCGCCGCGTCCAAAAATCATACCGACCCTGACGCCGTCGAATCAGGCTGTCACGCCCGATGCCGATCCCGGGAGCCCCACTTCCTGGAAGCATGGCGCCCAAAGCCCGCGAGCCAGCGCGGCTAGCCGCGCATCGATCACGCTTGCGCCCAAGCGAAACAGCAACGCCAGCGCGATGGAACGACCATCATCGCCGGCACCGCAGGCGGAAAAGCCGCCGGCTGACAAACCGGTTGCGCTCGACACCGCCAGCGCCAAGCCCATACTGCCCAAAGACGACTTCGCCTTTTCCGCATGCGACTCGGACACGGAGGGCGTCATCCGCGTCGTTTCCAGTGCTGCCGAGCAGGGCAAGGAGGGACAGACTGCGCCAGTGCCGGGCTTGCCGGACACAAGCGTGCCGACACACCGCCAAAGCAGCACGCCGCCGGTTCGGCAGGATGTGCCGGGAGGGTCTGCCCTGCCAGCAGAAATGACGGCACTAATGGACGAGCTTGACGCCGCGCTCGAAAAGCCCATCGACATGTAGCCAGGCCGAGCCGGCGCGGCGGGCTCAAGGGCGCAGCGACAAGGTGCCGATCTGCTCCTTTTCCACTTCCTCGCGAACAGTGCGCATCGGCAGGTAAGTCGCATCCACCCAGCGTTGCGCAAAATTGCTGTAGAGCGGTGACAGCACATTGCCCGACTGCCCGGTGGAATGCATGAAGCGGGAATTTTCCAGATTGGACAAGTCGTACAGGGCGCGCAAGCTCGCCGCATGATGATTGGTGTAGGGCGCGGCATCATCCCGCAGGTTGTTGCGCCCCACATTGACCGTATAGGTGTCACCCGGCGAAGGCAGCCTGAGTTCGAAGTAGCGCGCCAACGATGGCACTTTCGAGAATGGCCGGTGTTCCGACAGCGCCTCGTGCGCCACGCCCCAGCGCCATGCAGTCATCTGCTCGCCATAGCGCTTGCGCAGCTCGGCCAGCGCCGCCTCCAGAGAATCGGACAGCACATCCACGCATCTGGGCAGAGATTGCGCGCCCTGCGTAGCGCCGCACCAGGGATTGCCGGCGTCCATGGTGCGCAAGGCGTTGACGGTAGGCTGATGCACATTGCGCAATTCCCAGAAATCCTTCATCAGCGCTTCGCCCAGCGGCTGGGCAAACAGCTGGCGCGACAGTTCGCGCAGCCAGGCGTTATAGACCAGCGGCTCGAAGCGGCCCGCGTCCATGCTGCCATCCCAGCTGCCAAGCGCCTTCAAGGCAGCTCGGCCCTGCTCCGATTTCGGCTGCGCCTTGGCGAGCAGGGGCAGCATTTCGCGCGCCGCCAGGGACACCACGTCCTTCTGGATTCCGGCGAAGCTGTCCAGGTCATGCAGCGGCGCGCCTTCCAGCATGGCGGCGATGCGGTTGGCACGGTAAGGCCACACCCATTCGCTGGTCAGGAAATATGGATAGGCAGGGCCGACCACTTTCTGGTTGGCTGTCACGATCTGCTGCGACATCGGGTTGTATTGCCGCGGCAACTCGTCAAAAGGAATGAAGCCGATCCAGTCGTAACGGGCATCCCAGCCCGGGGCCGGCGCCAGGCCCTTCAGATCGTTGTCACGGCGCCGGATCGGCACGCGCGCAGGCGCGACGAAGCCGATATTGCCTGCCACGTCCGCATAGACGACGTTCTGCTGCGGCGCGCCGAAGTCGCGCGTGGCCGACAGGAACTCTTCCCAGTCATGCGCCCGGTTGAGGCGCAGGCTGGCCTGGAAACTCATGTCGTCCGGCCGCAATGCGGTCCAGGAAAATGCCATCACGTGGCTTCGGGCGTCCATCGGCGCCCGATCCGCCAGCGGCAATGCGCCGCTGATGACCGGGCCATGGCGCGTCGCACGCACGGCGAGTTGCACGTCCGGCTCGCCCTTGACGCGTATGGTTTCCGTGCGCTGCTCGAAGTTGGCCCAGCCATCCGGAGTACGGTATTGGGAAGGGTTTTCAGGATTGATCTGCTCGATGTACAGATCCTGCACGTCCGAAGCCGTGTTCGTCAGGCCCCAGGCGATCCGATCGGTGCGGCCTATGATCACCGCGGGCAGGCCTGGCAGGGTCGCGCCGATCACGTTCAGGCCCGGCGCGGACAGATGGGCAAAATACCAGAGCGCGGGCGCGGTCAGGCCGAGATGGGGGTCATTGGCCAGAAGCGGCTTGCCGGTGCGGCTGCGGGCGCCGCCCAGCACCCAGTTGTTCGAGCCCATGCCTTCCACCAGGGAAGGCGGCGCAATGGCCGACACCTTCTCCAGTTGGGAAGTCACGCCAGCCAGCGACCGGTAAAGCCCGGTGTAGTCCTGCGTATGCAGCGGGGCATCGCCCGGATACGGCGGCAGAAAAGCCTGGATGCGCGTCATGTCCAGCTTCTGGGCCAGACGCATGCGCAACAGCTCCTGCGTCCAGTTGGCGCTCAGGTCCCAGGCCATCATCGTCATCCAGGCAATGGAGTCGGCGGCCTCCCAGGGCGCCGGCGCCGGCGCGCCGGTCAGCAAAAATTCCGGCGGCAACGGTCCGGAACGCTGTTCAAGATAGCGGTTGACGCCTTCGGCATAGGCTTCCAGCGCCGCGCGCGCATCCGGCGCCAGGTTCTGGACAATGGCTTGCGCATTGCGCCGCACGCCCAGCGTACGCAGGAAACGGTCGGTATCCACCGCCTTCGGGCCGAGCACCTCGGCGACCCTGCCGGCGGCGATGCGGCGGTTCATTCACCACGCCCAGCGCAAAATAGGCGTCGTGGGCTGATTTGGCATAGATATGCGGAATGCCTTCCTTGTCGCGCACCACATCGACCGGGCTCTGCAGGCCATTCATGCTGAGTTCGCCGCTGGTCTTGGGGAGGCTCGCGCTGCGGTACCAGAAAAAGCCGGCTGCGATCAGCAGCAGCAATGCGGCAAGTCCGAGGGCGGCAATTCTTGCGATGGATTTCATTGGCAATCGATGAGGCGAAAAAGGCGATATGGTCGGCTGCGTGCGATCAGCCGGCTGCATTGCGCTCGGGCGCAAAAACGGGCGCAAGGCAAGCAGCCCTTGCGCCCGTCGGCATAGACAGGGCAATCCTTATTCGATGCCCTGGCTGGCCAGGTATTCCTCGTAGGTGCCCTGGAAATCGATGATCTGATCTTCCTTGACTTCCAGGATGCGGTTGGCCAGCGAGGACACGAATTCACGGTCATGCGAGACGAAGATCAGCGTGCCGGCATATTTCTCCAGCGCGATGTTGAGCGACTCGATCGACTCCATGTCCATGTGGTTGGTCGGCTCATCCATCAGCAGCACGTTGTGACGGCCCAGCATCAGCTTGCCGTACATCATGCGGCCCTTCTCGCCGCCCGACAGCACCCGCACCGGCTTCTTGACGTCGTCGCCGGAGAACAGCAGGCGGCCCAGGATGGAACGCACGGCCTGGTCGTCGTCGCCTTCCTGGGTCCACTGGTCGATCCAGTCGGTCAGCGTGCGGTCGGTGGCGAATTCCTCGGTCGGGTCCTGCGGCATGTAGCCC
>Ga0308161_1001823_pt1 | contig 24144 bp, 23 predicted proteins | sample PhyFR2_FD_201034 | JGI IMG/M metagenome (GOLD analysis project Ga0308161, IMG submission 201034) | Phyllosphere microbial communities from UC Gill Tract Community Farm, Albany, California, United States - DLSLF.R2 | ecosystem: Host-associated > Plants > Phyllosphere > Unclassified | place: USA...
CCGGGCATAGTTGCCGCTGGAGCCCGGCTGGCTACCATTCCAGATCGTGATCTGCCGGGTGCCTGTCCCATAGGTCCTGGTGGGCCAGGACGTGGTGCCCTCCTTCCAATTGTGCAGCGTGACCGTCGCGTTCTTGGAGAGGTGCTGTGCCCAGAGGTCCACCCACTCGCCGGCGTCGTTCCCGGTGGAGTCACCAAGGACGCTGATGGTCATCGACTTATCAGATGTGACGCTCGCCCTGATGCCCTCATATGTCGTGACCTCCAGCGGGGCGGGCGCGGCCACAGTCGGCGTCGGCGGGTGCGAATAATACTCCAACACCCTGTCCGAAACGGGCGGCGGGTAGGCCCCTCGAATAGCCTCGGCGGCAGCATACAATCCGCAGCCAGCAGTCAGCACCGCAGCGACAGATGCAAGGGCAACGATGGCGCGCTTCTTTTTACGGCGAGACATTGCCAAGAGAATCCCCCAAGATTGAAATGTGGTTGCCCTGATTCTACCCGGCACATAATCCCTGGTTGAGCGTAACGAGATGACGCCAGGGTTTACCGGTACCCGTCCACGATTGCGGCGGCGATCTCCTTGTATGCTTTGCGCGTCTCGGGCTTCAGCACGTCCAGGGTCACCAGATCACCGTCTGCGACGCCGCGGTCATGTGGCACAGCGATGAGTTCACGGCAAATCCCGGCCAAATGCTCCTCGATCGCGTCCTTATCCACACGCGATGACACCTCGTCCTTGTCCGTGATCACCACAACGGCGTTGCGGGCCAGATCCTCATACCCGTGACTTGCTAGCCAGTGGAGTGTGCTGCGGGCCCGTTTGGCGCCGGACACTGCATAGCCGGCGGCGATCACCAGGTTGTCGGCCGATTGCAAGATTCCACTCATCGCGTTGTGTGTGACGCCCGTACCGCAGTCGGTCAGGACCACGGAATAGTAGCTTGAGATGAGTTTGCGAATCCGGCGGTACTCCTCGGCCGTCAGCGAGTCCGAGACCTCCGGGTCCTGCTCCCCCGCGATCAGGTGCAGTCGGCCGGCGTGGTGCATGTACCGGGCCAGCGAGGTCAGGGAGTCGATGGAGTCGATGTTTTCCAATAGGTCAGAAATGGTTCGTGGCGAAGACTGCTGGTAGATGCCCTCACCCAGCGCGCGCTCCACAAGGTCGCCGGAGTCCGGGTTGGCGTCGATGGCGCAGGGCGCGTCGCCGCGGTATTCGGCCAAAGTAAGACCCACACCCACCGTGGTGGACGTCTTGCCGATGCCGCCCTTGAGGCTCAGCACCGCGGTGTTGTAGCTGCCCTGAAGTTGCCGAGAGATGCGGCGCGCCAACTCGTCCTCCTGCCGCTGCTTGGGTCCGGGCCCAAGGTTCCATGCACCGCCCGTCAGATTGTAGAGTGCGCCCCGGAGCCCACCCACCGGCCGGGGCTTCTGTTCCTTGACGAACAGGCCGGGCGAGCTGATGAAGCCCGGCATGGGACTTCCGGCGATCGTGTCAGCCACAGTGGCCCGGCTCCGGCGGAAGGATGGCGTCTGGGCAGGAACGTCCGACGACACCACGGGAACTTCAGCAGCCGAGTCACGCGAAACGGAGCCTGTAGAAGGACCGGAAGGCATGGAAGCGGTGAGCGCAGGATCGGCGGCAGGCCGGGCAGGAGACGACGAAGGAACAGAGGGGGCAGCAACGGGTGCGACATGCGTAGCAGTGGTATATGGTGCAGCCGAGGGGGCACGGGATGGCTTGGTGGCGTCGGCTGCGGCAGCCGCCTCAGCCCAAGACGAGCGGCGCCTCACCGGCCCTGCGGCGTCGCTTGAGCTGGGTGTATTGGGGGTTACGGCTGGCATAGTTCCTGTCCAGGCATCCTGAGCTGTGCCGTCACCACGACGAAGGTCGCGGCGTCGACGCAGCGGCGGCTGCCCTGCATCCTCTGCTTGGGCGCCTGCATAATGATCCGCCGGATCTGGCATGTCTGTCCCCCGGACGTTTCGGCAAACGGTTCTGCGGCACTGGTTCAATCTGTAAGTCTAGGGGTTTCGGAAGAAGCACCTGTCCGATCTCGGCTGGTCAGTGGTGGATGAGCGCAGCCGAGACCACGGCTCCGGTGAGCACCAGGAGAACGGAAAGAATGGCGTAGCCCACCCATTTGGGACGAGATTTGTGGGGGTTGATGTCGACGTACGGCATGGTCAGCGTTGGATACCCCTGGCCGCAGGTGCGGCTGCGGGACTGGTGGGGATCCGGAGCGCGCGGCGCTTGAGCCGGAGCATCTGGTACAGAAAGGCGAAGGGAATCAACAGGGTGCCCAGCAGCGCACTCAGCGCAAGGGCGTAGTCAGTCCAAGCCACAGCAATCTCCGTTGGTCATAAGCATCCTTACTGCTTATGACCTAAACATGTGACACAGTAATTGACAAGTCACGTCAAAAAAGGTTGAACGTCAGGCGTGGAACATGAACGTCCTGTCGATGGCCATACATCGAGCCAAGTACTCGTCATCGTTATCGTCGGGCTGGTGGAGCCAAGACATAATCGACTTGGAGAAATTGTTTTTCGGCTCGACTGCCATGAGGACCACGATGATGACGGTCGCTGCCCCGAGCATCGCAAGCTCTACATAGGAAAGAGCATGGAGCCTCCTTTGCCGGAGGTCTCTCCGTGCATCGGACGCCGCGATGTCCCTGACAATGGCCTATGGCCCAGAGACCAGAAACACAACCGCAGCGTTCCCCAAAGCCTGCCGCTTGTTACGACGCACCGAGGCCGTTGCGCCAGTTTTCCTGAAGGCGCTTGATAAACCATCGGGACTGCTCCGGGCCATACGGCAGGACAGGAATGGCCTTAGTGGCATCGTTTGGCGTGTCACGGATGGACTGACGAGCCTGCCGGACAGCCGTGCTCATGGTGTTGGCCATAGTTTTGACGAACTGGTCGCTGCACGGCTTCCCATGTCCCGGGATCAGGAACTCGTAACGGTGCCTGAGTGCCGAGATGTGCCGAAGCACATCCGCCCAGTCCTCTGGATAGGAGTCCTCAAAAGACGGGTGAGCGCCCTGCTCCACCAGGTCGCCAACGTACAAAGTGGTTGGCGTGCCCACCAATAGGTCCCCATCGGTGTGGCCGCGGCCCAAGTAGAACAGGGTGGCGGTCAGGCCACCCAGGTCGACGAGAACGGGTTGATCTTTGACGATGGCGTTGGGAACCACGAGTTCGACATCCTTCCCCTCACCGACGGACATCTCAGGTTCCTGCGTTCCAACGTGCCGGCGCTGGAGGTCGCCACGCTGGTTGATCTCTGTGGCACAGTTTTGGTGGGCCCAGAATTCGGTTACGCCAGCCTCAGCGAATACGGCGTTGCCGAAGAAGTGGTCATAGTGGGCGTGTGAGTTGACGACCACGAGGGGCACGTCCGTCTTCTCCCGGACCGCATTCAAGATTTCGTGTCCCTGGCGGGGACCGCACCCGGTGTCGACTACCATCGCCCGCTCAGAACCGATGATGAGTCCGGTGTTAAGCAAGGACGCTTCCGTGACCAGTACATAGTTGTCAGTGCCGACTTCGAGCCATTCCGACATTGTTTCTCCATACCTCCGCCGAGACGAGCGTTCCCCTGGAATCACCGATTCTACCTACTGAGACTGCGAGAGTGTGGATCCTAAGTAGAGGGACTGTTCGTTCTCTATCCCGTGGAGATTGCATCGGTCATACCCCGTGAACATGAACTTCGAGTCCCGGAGCGAACGGTATGATGGGCGGGTCCACACACAAAATTGAAGTACTGGGGAATGTGTTGCCCCTTTCGACCGACTCAGGGGGACCGGGCTTGGACATTAGCGAATACCTGCGCATAGCGCGCCGCGGCTGGATTTTGATTGTCGCAGCCGCACTGCTTGGCCTCATGATCGGCGGCGTTGCTTCAATACTCACCAAACCCACCTATACCGCCGACACGCAACTATTCGTAGCGATTCAAAGCTCCGGGTCGATACAAGAGCTGCAGCAGGGAAACACGTTCAGCCAGGCGCGCGTATTGTCCTACGTCAAGACTGTTGACTCGCCCGCCGTCTTGCAGCCTGTGATCGACTCGCTAGGGCTGGACGTTTCAGCGGAGGAATTGGCCACGCACGTAACCGCTAATTCTGAAAACAACACGGTACTTATCAACATAACTGTTTCTGATCATTCTCCTGTGCAGGCGGCAGCAATCGCCAAGGGCGTTGCTGCGAGTCTCATAAGCGCGGTGGACACGCTGGAGAAGCCAAAGAATGGAGGCTCCTCCCCAGTTAGCCTGTCCATAATCAAGCCAGCTTCAGCCCCTGTATCCCCGTCGTCTCCCAACACTCGGCTTAACCTCGCTCTCGGGCTTCTCATCGGCTTTGGAGCAGGTATAGGCGCGGCGATATTCAGGTCAGCAGTTGACACCCGCCTCCGAGGTGAGCCAGACGTGCGCATGGTGACGGACGCGCCCCTTCTTGGGGGTATTGCCTTTGATCAAGACGCAGAGAAGAAGCCTCTCCTCACCCAGGCCGCGCCTCAGAGTCCCCGTGCCGAGTCTTTTAGACAACTGCGCACGAATTTGCAGTTTGCGAATGTTTCATCTCGAGCCAAGAGTGTGCTGATAACCTCTTCCGTTCCGGGCGAAGGTAAGAGTACTACGGCGACCAACCTGGCTATCGCACTTGCGCAGGCCGGGCAATCTGTCTGTCTGGTCGATGCGGATCTTAGGCGACCTGCTGTGAATGAGTACCTAGGCCTCGATCGAAACGCCGGTCTCACGACAGCGCTCATTGGCGCTGAGGACGTAAACGACCTGCTGCAACCCTGGGGAAGCGACAACCTGTACGTACTAACTGCAGGGCAGATTCCGCCCAATCCCAGCGAGCTTTTGGGATCGGAAGACATGAAAGAACTCCTATCTCGACTGGAGGAGGCTTTCGACTCAGTGATAATCGATGCGCCACCACTTCTGCCAGTTACCGACGCCGCTGTTCTCTCCCAGCACGTGGGAGGAGTTGTACTCGTTGTTGGCGTACAAAAGCTACGGAAACAAGATCTCGAACGGTCTCTGAGCGCCCTTGATCTGGTGGGAGCAAGAATTTTGGGCGTGGCCCTCAACAGACTTCCAGCAAAAGGGCCAGACGCCTACTCCTACGGGTACTACACGCAAAAGGGGCTTGGTCAGACGAGCAGCATTGGCTCTTCCAACCGGACAGCGATGCGCAAAGGTCATTCGGACCAGTCGGCCACTCGGCCAGCGAACAAGTTTCCTGCCGCCAAGCTCTAGTAGTAGACACCCAGCCCTCGCTCTATCACGTCCCATAGTTACGCTGACTCGCGTAGGGAGTACGAAGAACGGCCCGACCACCAAAGGCACGCTACACACATGCACCCCGAAGCATCGAAACTGGAAACCGCTACTTTGGCCGGCATTCCCCTCGTAAACAGTTCTCCCCGGGACGCCGCTCTCGAAGTTTGCAGATTAGCCTCCTCACAAAGAGGCCCAGCGGGATCCAGCTTCCACCTGGTCAACGCTTACACCCTCGCCCTAGCCTCCGACGACCCCGGCTATGCGGATATGCTCCGTACTTCGACTGCAAACTTCCCTGACGGAAAGCCACTCACCTGGTGGAAGATTGCCGACGGGCGTAGGCTGCAGCAGATACGTGGCCCCAGACTTTTCGAGGATGTGATGGATCTCGGACGGGTGAACGGGGTCAGACACTACTTGCTGGGGTCTGCTAATGAAACTCTGGACCTTCTTGAGAAGAATTTGCGCCAAAGATACCCTGGCGTACAAATAGTTGGGAAATACAGCCCCCCCTTTCGTGAAATGTCGAACCAGGAAGTCCGTGACCAGGACCGACGAATTCAAGCCTCAGGCGCGGAGATCGTCTGGGTGGGGTTAGGCACCCCTAAACAAGATTGGGAAGTAACTCGACTAGCTAAGTCTCTTCCGGTCCTGTCGATAGCGGTTGGCGCGGCCTTCGACTTCTCGGCGGGCACGAAAAGAACTGCACCTCACTGGATGGCGCAACTTAGCCTTGAGTGGCTATACAGACTGCTTTCAGAACCGCGGCGTCTCTGGCGCCGCTATCTAGTTGGAAATGCCGTTTTCTTGTTGTTTGTAATCAAAAATCGGACGAACCGTAGCAGTGTGTCCAAGTGACGATGAGGCGCATTTTCAGAGCACTTAATCGAAAGTTGGCAGTCCGCGCTAACGTCGTTTACGGAGACGATCTTCACGTCGGCCCAGGCTCCGTCATATGGGCCCCAGAAAGTCTGCAAATTGGCCGCAAGGTTTACATAGGAAAGAATGTAACGATCCAGGTCGACGGAGAAATAGGCGACAACGTTTTGATTGCCAACGGTGTCGGTATCGTCGGCAGATCTGACCACGATATAGAGCAGGTCGGTATTCCCATTCGAGAAGCTGACTGGGTGGGGGAACACCCCTTGCACCTCAGTAAGCCTATCCGCATTGGATCAGATGTATGGATCGGATACGGGGCCATCGTCCTGTCGGGCGTAAGGATCGGCGATAGTGCAATTATTGCCGCAGGATCAATCATCACCAAAGATGTGGAGGCAAACACTGTCGTTGCCGGCTCTCCTGCAGTTCCCCTGAAAAAGCGGTTCTCGGAGGAAGATTTTTTGACACATTGGCAGGTGCTTGCCGAACGTGGTATGTCCCGACTCAAGGAAGAAATCTAAGTGCGAGTGGCCATAATCCATCCTTGGTTCCCACAATATCGAAAACCTTTTTTCGACGAGCTAGTAAAATTAGGCAAAGCGAAAAATATCGATATCGAAATTTTTCACGGTTCGCCGCCTCCAGAATGGAAGGAGCGTGGTGACTCCGTTTCCCATCCAGACGCTACAGCCCTTCGTACGCATTTTTTTAGCTTTGGTAGAAAAAATTTCGTTTTTAAGTCGCTCAATGAATTGTGGCGCCGACCGGCTTATGACGTTCTAGTTCTTGAACAAGCTGTTCGAAACTTAGAAACGTATCTTTTGATGCTGCATCGTCGGAATGCAGCCCTGGCCTTTTGGGGTCATGGCCGAACTTACACTCAGCCAGTAGGTAAGCTGCAAGAGCGGATAAAGAGCATTATGACGAATAGAGCCGACTGGTTTTTTTCGTACACCAAGGGGGGCGCAGATGCGGTAGTTGGCTCCGGATTCAACCCTGATCATGTAACCATCGTCCAGAACTCGATCGACTCGCAGCAACTACGCTCCTCGGTTGGAGAAGTAACTGATTCCGAACTTGAGCACTTCGCAAAAAGGAACGACCTGCGGGGCAAGACAGGGCTGTTCATTGGTGGCTTGGACCAGTCTAAACGTTTGGACTTCCTGATTGAGTCAGGGCAACAGGCGTTCGAAAAGGACCAAGAATTTCGGCTACTTATCGCAGGGGCAGGCCAACTGGAAGACTGGGTAAGAGAATGCTCTCGGAAGTACCCATGGTTGATTTATTTAGGACCACTATTCGGTGCAGACAAAGCAGCGGCGATGGCGGCGTCAGAGGTTTTACTAATGCCAGGACGAGTCGGTTTAGTAGCCGTTGATAGCTTCGCGAGTTCAACCCCCATCATTACGACGAACTGGAAATGGCACGCGCCGGAATTTGAGTACCTCCGCCACGGCATCAACGCCCTGATTGTCCCTGACGACGTATCCTCATACGCTAATTGCATCGTATCGACGCTCAACGATCGCTCTCTGTTACATTCATTGCGCGAGGGGGCCGGGGATTCTGCTGAGGACTATAGCGTTAGTCGTATGGCCAAAAATTTTATACGGGGCCTGGTTGCCATGAGCGGGAACTCATAGGCGACGAGGGTCCTCGGGCCAGCATGTGGCACGTGTAGATCGGTCAAGCTCTACGACCCGGAGAGCAAGAGCGTGGCGGAGAAAGCCAGCCAGGTCCTGAATACTTCGTTCATGCCGGACCGGGTCTTCTCATGTCCGGGGTACATCAACACCCAGCTCGGGCAGTGGCTGCCAAAGGTCAAAGCCCGGCTACTCGGTCCACCCGCAGGCCATCGGCCGTTTCGTCGAGGTTGCCGCAGACCCGACAACCTTCACCGTGATCTTACACAGCAGAATCGTTGGCACCCACTCCCGGTCCCTAAGCACGAGTATGACCGCCAAGGACCCGGAGCACGTAAAGGCGGCCAGGACGTTACGGAAGCCCTTTCAAACCCCTCAACCGGCGGGCGAAACGACCGGGCTACGGGATCTTGCGGATTACGACGAGCGCTCGGCGTTGTCCTTCATGACGGGAAGGTCCCCTGACGCCGGCCGCTCAGGAAGCACCATAGCCAGATCGAGTACTACGAACGTGACACGGTTACGGAAAGCAGCATCCGGCCTCGCCGATCAGGCGCGTGAAGATTGCTGGACGCACGAAGAACCCCTCGCCGCTGTCCTGTCCCCCAGTCACCGGGGCCAAGGATTCCTGGGGAGCCGAGATCAAAGCCCGGCCCGCCGGCTTCCCGGTCCGGAAATCGCTCCATGGTTTCAACTCCGATAACCTGCCGGCCTCCAACTTGACACCATTGTGCACCTGGCCGCCGGCGCATTCCTAACCGTAGCGCCCAACATAGTCCGACTCGGAACGCCCGGCACCGGCAAAACCCACCTCGCCAGCGGACTGGCTTAAGAGCCACATGCTTGGTCACCCTTCTTTGTTCGCTACCGCCACCGCCCGGTGGCTGCAAGCCCCCCCCGGGAACTGGTCAAGCTGCGCCGCAACGGACTGATCATCGTGAACGAAGTCGGCCATATCCCGGTCGAGCAGGACCCCGCGAACCTATTCTTCGAACCTGTCATGATGCTGGGAGCACGCGCTCTCATGATGCTACGAGCAGGCCTCGTTGATACTGACCTCGAACCTGCCCTGCGCCGGCCGGGAAACGTGCTTCGCGGCGACCAAGTTGTCGGGTCAGCCATAATTGACCTCATCGTCCACCCGGCCAAAGTCATCACTTTCAAAGGCTCCGACTACCGACTCAAACACACCCAGGTTGACTCGCTGGCCTCGACAAGACGGGAAAATCCGGCAGTAGACCAGCTTCAAAGTGGCTCACTTCCCAGTCAGCAAATGGCCCACTTTTCGACCATCGCTGACAGCTGGCGAGATGAGGTGAAAATGAATGATCGCATTAGCCTGGTTCAGCTCTCGTGAAGCTTGCTCCTCACAGGACCGGCATTTTGAAACGCCTATTGAATGCTTGAGCCAAAGGATTCGGGCAATAGAAACTCAAAGTCGGTCTAGCGCCTGATGGGCCGCCCTGCGCACTCTCAGCTAGCCACCCCGCGGCAAATATCATGGCTGCCCAGCTCAGTATCCTAGCTAGTTTCCGGGGATTGTTTCGCTCGTCGCAAAGGAAAAGAAGACACTACAGCATCAACGTATCCTCTAGCGATTGCTACTTTGGCTCGTGCCTTAGCGCAGTCACGGCTACTCCTCAAGGCCAGCCCCCGTAAGCCAAGACTGGCAGCATTAACTAGGAGCCGTAGAAAAGAGAGACAGAGTCGTGCTGCCGGCTTCCGGCCAGACAGTTGTAGTTGAGCCCAAACCTTGCCCGCAGCTCGCTGCCTCGCAAGTACCCAGGGCATATTGAGACGCTGGACGGGAACAGGCTCCGCGGCACTGGCACCGCTCACATGAACGATACGGTAGCCCTTGGCCACCAGTTCAGAAGTCACCGATGTGTCCTCTCCTGGGCCCTGTATAAAAGCGGCCTTTACCTTGCAGGAAGGGTCAGAGAGAGCCACAGGAGAAATCAGTATGTTTCCAAAACCTGCGTGACTCCTATATTCGCCGTCGGAAAACTCCGGGCGTGCCCAAGCCCACCCTCCTCTCGCCCAAGCTGGGCAGTCCTTGGGCAGTGAGGGCCGTACAGGACCAACATAAAGTTCGCCTCGTCCACTTGATCCCGCAGAAAGCAACTGCGACAACCAGGACTCGTCGGGAAGTTGATCATCATCGAAGAATATGAGCCACTCAGCTACCCCAGCAAGCGTAAACGCGAGGTTACGTGCATACCCAACCCCGGCTCTGCTCTCGTGCACATATGAGAAGCACTTGTCGTCATAGTCTCGAGCGATGCGAGACAACTCCTGCAGCGCCGATCCTTTTGGGTCATTGTCTATCACCACGACGCGTGCCCGCCAATACTCCGGTAATTTCGCTATCTGCTCCATAAGCTCATGCACGAGTGGTCGAAGCAATGGAACGCGCCTGAACGTACAAACAGCAATGACTGCCTTACGTACCTCAGTGTTAGGAGCAGACAGCGTGGTCACAGGGTCGTCCACGATTGAGGCGCAATGCGACTGGAGTCGAGCGTGGTGTCTGCGAACCATCGCCGAGGTGCGATTACTGTGGCCCCGAAAAAGCTTGCGATGAAGCCGGCCCACCAACTGTACGAACTGTTGGCCGTTATCAGCCCACTCGACTTAGCCATATTTACAAAATCTTGTTCAGGGTCAGAAGCGGCAACGCGGATGTTCTCATCCAAAGGAACTAAATTATCCTCCACCCAACCCCTGTCATCAGAATACACAACGAAATGGCTAAACCCTCGATCCTTCATCTGCTCAATCGCCGATCGATAATAGCTCAAAGGAAGTGTGCCCATAATGGTAGCCGCGGCAGGATCGGAGACATAGTCTCCTCGGCGAACATGAATAGCACATTCAGAATAGCGATCGTTTGGATCAATATTGAGCCATCGGGTTAGAGAATGAGCTACTTTTTCTTGTACCGAGGAGAAATAGTCGGCTGATTGCCAGTAGCCCCAGTGTAATAGAACGCCTGAACTGGCCGAAAAATGCGAGGGGGTCTTCTGCTGGTCCTCAATATTGACTAGTAGTTTGCATCTTCTCGGCCAACTGCTATCGAGGAGCGCGATCCGTCGCCAAAACGCCGCGGGTAGAGGAAGTCTCGCTGTCGCTGGAATCAGCCCGTCCAAGGCGAACCCTCGTCCTAGCCTAGAACCTGGATCATAAACGACCACATGCCCCTTGCTCTTAAGTCCCTGGCCGTACGCCCAAGCAAAGAGCTGATTACCGTAACCACCCCGAAGGGCGATGACGCTTACTGGGGGAAGATGTAGTTTCATCGACGTCCTTTTCCAATTTTATTCCCTTGACGACCTTGCAAAAGAAGGTATAGCGCGAGCACAAAAATTATGCATACCGCTCCGGGAACAACGTCTGAAAGTAGATAAATACTCAAAGATGGCAACCCGTAAATCAGGACGGCTACTGAGATGGCAATAGACACAGTCTTTCCCGGGATATGAATTCCATGTCGCCGCAAGACTAGGAGCGTTGCAAGAGTAGTTACAATACTTGCTCCAACCAGGCCAGCAACTAGTGCGTAAACGCCCCAGATGGCCGCGAGACCAGCTGCAAGAGTGACTTGTACAGCAACGGTTGTCAGACCGACGATAAGCCATTGGCGCCTGAGGCCAAGAGGTAAAAGGCATGCTCCCGCTATCCACGCGAACGCACGGAGTGGCTCACCGGCAAAGGCAGCAATAACTAACGGCAATGAGTCCTTCACCATACTTCCTACATAAAGGAGGGATATAGCCAGTGGCGTGAGCGCGATTCCAATTCCGATAATCACTCCAAGCAGCGGAATCAATCTACGCGCCACTTCCCCGATTCGCGTCCCAATCCATTCCAAATCGCGCGACTTTCCGAGCTCTATCAAAGCAGATGTTGCCACAGCACCTAAAATAAGGCTCATCGAAGTGGTAACTATTAACACTACGGGCTGGTAGGGGGCAATTTCTGCTAATCCACGTAGGTGGACGACACGAGAACGCGAAATCATTTCCCCCACGGAAGCAAAGCCTCCTAAAAGCGCGCTCGCCCAAGCGAGCGTTATAACCTCTTTCCGTAGGGGTCGACTGATGTTGGGGCGCGCAATGAAACCTCGCCGGGCGGCACCACACAAGAGCACTATCATCAGCAACTGAACCGTAGGGCCCAGCACTAGACTTGATGCCGCAAGAAACCGGTCACGTGTCAGCATTAGCCCTGCAACCAGCAAACCACCTACGATAGCCGCCGCCACGGAGGCGAATACCAGTCGCTTGGGCTGTCGCCCGGCCTGGGCTGTGGCAAGAACGATTTGTCCCATGACTGCTATTGGTATCCCCGACGCGGCTAGCACCACCTCAAGGGAAAAGGAACTACTTCCCAAAAGGAAGTGTGCGCTCGGACCGGCTGCAACGGCGACAAGGAACACGAGAATCAGAGACAGTCCCGCCGGCACCCACAGCAGCCAAGATTGCGTGGCGTCCCGATCACGACCACTGAGGTCGTCTCGCGCGAGGATTACACGGGTGGCGGTAGCAAGGCCTGCCCCACCTATCGTGATCAACAAAGTCTGCATTTGCGAAAGCTGACCGAAAAGAGCGATGCCCTCCTCGGCTAAAGTCAAGCCAGCCATCTTGGTGCGGACGAGTCCAGGGATCATAAATCCAACAGATGCGATTGATAGCATCACAGACGAACTGATTACTTGGCGGCTACTCGAAGCGGACAACACTGTCTTACTCATCGTTCCGCCTGAACTTTCCCATAGCCTTGGTGGCCCACCGTCGTAGAACGCGAGCCCTCTGGCGGAGGTAGCTATCTAGGGCTCGCGGCCCCCAGAGATTCCACTCGGAGGCAGTCAGCCTATGGTGCTCGAGCACCTGACTGCGCCAGTAGTGGGATCGCAAGCAATAGGTAAGAGAATCACAGCTAGGACGGCTATAAATAACCGTAGCCTTGGAGGAATTTAGAAAGCGTATCGTCGGGTCAAGCTTCTTCACGCGCAACATGAGATCAAGGTCCTCGGCGACAGGGAATCGCTCATCGTAGCCTTCCGCCCTGCGGATAAGGTTGGTTGGAATCAACATAGAAGGATGAGCAATTGGGGTTCGGCCTTCGGCTAGCACCTTCGCTCCTTCTACTGCGGACGTTGGCCAATGGGCTCCCTCATATAATTCACCGGAGGTATCCTTCCAGATGAGTTGGGTTCCAACAACAGTCATTGAGTCGCTTACAAGTGGAACCGACGTACTCAACCTATTCGGGAGCGAAACGTCATCGGCGTCGTGAATTGCCACCAAATCCGTACGCACAAGATGTAGCGCCCTATTTCGGGACCCCGATCGCCCAAGCCGCTTGGTGTTCCTAACCACATCCACATCGTCATGGACCGGTATCATCTCCGCAGTCCTATCAGTGGAGGCGTCGTCAATGACAAGAACCCTTATCGGCCCGTCGTAGTCCTGAGCAAGAGCAGACTGGACGGCTTCGCAAATAGTGTTCTCCGCATTATGCGCTGCCATAACGAAAGTCACAGAAGGACTAGACATATATGTTGTTCTTTCCAACTGGCTTGCCCGCGGTTACGTCGGCCTCTCTTGTGGAAAGGTACAGTGCGAGCTGAAAAAAAAGGATCTGGCAATAGAAACCGGTCGCGGCGAAGCGTAACAGGTTTTCTGAGATGAACATTACGATCCACATGCTCACCAGAACAGCAAGTAATACCGACTTGGGATGCGAACGAAGGAACCGCCACATCGCCCAAAGGTGCACACCTAAAGCAAGTAGGCCAACTATCCCCAACTCGGCGGCGGTTTGAAGGATCTGGTTATGCGCGTAGGGAACGTTAGCAGTGACTCCGTCAGCAACGAGATACGCACCCGGACCAGAACCAAGAAACCAGTTCTGTGCGAACGACCGAAGCGCAGCATCCCAGGTTTCTTGCCGACCGTTGAACGAACTCGCGTTAACGCCTTCTCCGCTCGCAACAACGATTATGATCACGACAAAAATGGGCGCCAGTGACCACGACAAGAGTTTTAGTGTTCGATTCCGGCGAGAAACGAAGTAAAGGGCTGCTACCAGTAGCCCCGCGGCCAGGGCCATGGAAGCCGTCCTCGAACCAGAGAGGATAAGTCCGACGAGTGCCGACCCCGCGAACAGGAACCCCAGTCTTGATCTCATGGCAAAAAGCTCCACGACCACGGCCAAGGCGCAGATCCAGGCGAAGGTGTTTGGGTGGGGAAGTACCCCCTGCAAACGATCAGCCCCTGCGAACCAACCTCCGGGCCATACTGAATATGGGGCAAAGGCACGTCCTGGTGCTATTACTCCAAGCAACAAGGAAATGCCCACAACAGCACGGAAAGAGAATTTAACGAGGAGGTCTAGCCTGCTGCCGAGGTACTGTCTGTTAAGGAGTGATGCCACAGCCAGGGCCATCGCGACACTCACGAGAGCATAGATTGAAGTTCCGGGAACTGCTCCGAAGCCGACGGAAAGAAACCATGCAAGTATGTAGGGAACCCATACGCTTACTTGAGATTGTCGGCGGTGGTGACTGCTTTCCCGAACTGACACGAAATGACAGCTTAAAGCGTGGAGGATTGCGGCGCCGGACAAAACTAAGGAGGCGACATACAACGCACCAGAGGCTCTCTTTATCAAGCTCGCCAAGGGCAAGTAATCTGTAAGTGAAGGATGCTCGTATCGTTCAGTGTTCATTTCCGGCAACACGGAAGTTAGCGCGAAAATTGCAATACAGGCCACCGATAACACGAGACTGACATGGTTTACGGCCCTCTTCGGTCTGGGCCTAGACCAGATTTCCCCCATAAATTCCCAGCTCTGTAGATGGATGACGGGCAGCTCTTCTTGCAGCTGCTCAATGACGCTTCAATGGGCCGACTAAAGCTTAGCGTGGCCGAAGGCTAAGCTCGCGTCACTGGCGGCGTTGCGCTGGCGGCATCCGTCACTCGTACCGAAGTATATGCCACTGGCTGCACTACCTTCATCAGGCAAGACGGGCTTGAGGACTCCACCAAGGTGAATGAACCTCATCCACTCTGGCCCTCCAGTAAAACTTTCTTATGACTTCCAGTCCTCCCCTATGATGGAGTCGCGCATGCAGGTCGGTCTCTGTATTAGCGCGGCGGCTTAGCCGTGAAAATAATCTTTGACTTTGGGGGCAACGTTGACAAAACGAGCACTTATTACCGGAATCACGGGCCAGGACGGTTCCTACCTAGCGGAACTACTGCTTCGCAAGGGCTACGAAGTACACGGCCTGATCCGTAGAGCATCTACCTTCAATACGGCGCGCGTAGATCACCTGTATGTAGACCCTCATGATCCAAACGCGAAGCTGTTTCTCCACTACGGAGATCTGAGCGACGGAGCACGTCTTGTAACACTTCTCGCAGAGATCAAGCCAGATGAGGTCTATAACCTCGCTGCACAGTCACACGTTCGCGTGTCGTTTGATGAACCTGAGCACACTGGTGACACGACAGGTGTAGGCACTATCCGGCTCTTGGAAGCCGTGCGTATGTCTGGGATTGAAACTAAGTTCTATCAGGCGTCCTCATCCGAGATGTTCGGTGCCACTCCTCCACCACAAAATGAGGAGACGCCGTTTTACCCCCGTTCTCCATACGGAGCTGCAAAAGTCTATAGCTACTGGATTACGAAAAACTATCGAGAGGCCTACGGGATGTTCGCGGTGAACGGCATCCTGTTCAATCACGAATCCCCCCGGCGAGGGGAAACCTTCGTGACCCGAAAAATCACACGCGCTGTCGCAGCAATCAAAGCAGGAAAGCAAGACCTGCTTTATATGGGCAACCTTGACGCGGTTCGTGACTGGGGATACGCGGCGGAATATGTCGAAGGCATGTGGCGAATGCTGCAGGCTGACGAGCCGGATGATTTCGTGCTGGCTACCGGTGGTAACTACACCGTACGTGACTTCCTCAAGATCTCCTTCGAGCATGCCGGTCTGAACTGGGAAGATCACGTCCGCTTCGACGAGCGCTATCTCCGCCCCACAGAAGTCGACGCCCTGGTTGGCGATGCATCCAAAGCACAGGAGAAGCTTGGTTGGAAGGCGTCGGTCCACACTCCCGAACTGGCTCGCATCATGGTGGATGCCGACATTGAAGCCTTAAAGCACGCGGGCAACCATTGGATCGATACCGTTAATCTTGAAAGCTGGAAAAACTAGTGTCTGACGACGTCAAGTTTCATCCTTCTCGACTCGACCGAACCGCCCCGTTTTATGTTGCCGGCCACCGGGGACTGGTCGGAGGTGCGATCTGGCGAAAGCTGGATGGCGAAGGATTTACGAAGCTGATCGGCCGCACGTCCTCAGAGTTGGACCTCAAAGACCGCGAAGCCGTGTTCGAGTTCTTCGAGCAGTCGAAACCGCGTTATGTGATTCTTGCAGCGGCAAAGGTCGGCGGAATTCTAGCCAATAACACCTACCCAGTAGATTTTTTGAGCGACAACCTCCGCATTCAGGTAAACGTCCTTGATGCTGCCCAGCAATACGGAGTAGAGCGTCTCCTCTTCCTTGGTTCCTCATGCATATATCCTAAATTTGCTGATCAGCCGATCAGGGAGGATTCGCTTCTCACCGGTCATTTGGAGCCGACGAACGACGCGTACGCCATTGCGAAGATCGCGGGCATCATGCAGGTGCAGGCTGTCCGCCGGCAGTATGGGTTGCCATGGATATCCGCGATGCCGACGAACCTTTACGGACCGGGAGACAATTTTTCACCGCAAGGCTCTCATGTCCTCCCCGCTCTCATCCGGCGCTACGATGAGGCTGCGCGGTCAGGGCAGACGTCTGTCACTAACTGGGGTACGGGCTCACCCATGCGTGAATTTTTGCATGTGGACGACATGGCAGATGCGTGCCTGCATCTACTTGAGAACTATGACGGACCGTCCCAGGTAAATGTCGGAACAGGCTCGGACGTAACGATCAAGGAACTCGCCACTATTGTCGCCACTGCAGTCGGCTACGAAGGGGACATTAATTGGGATACATCCAAGCCCGACGGGACTCCGCGAAAGCTTTTGGATGTCTCTAAACTGGCTGAGGCTGGATGGAAGTCCTCCATAGGCCTCGAAAAGGGTATCCGTTCCACCGTAGAGTGGTATCGCGCAAATATTGACAGAATTCGCGGCTAGCTCGCAGGGCAGTTGATGTGTCGGAAGCTTAACCACTGGGGGACTTTTCGTGAAAGAGGTGCGTGACTGGCGGTCAAAATGCAGCCGACAGCTTCGAATTGTTGACGCTTTCGTGGTTACATGGGCTGTTGCCGGTGCCTATGTCATCCGATTTGGCTGGGGACCCGACTTTGAAGTCGTAGGACAAGAGACCATTTACATATGGATTTCTATCGCACTCGTCGTGGTTTGGTGGATCATGCTGGGAGCGTGGAATAGCCGCCAAAGCCGCATCCTTGGGGCTGGGCCAGACGAATACAAGCGCGTGGCTGCCGCGTCATTATGGCTGTTTGGCCTGGTAGCAATTGTGTCCTACGTCCTGCGGCTTGATACGGCCCGCGGCTACGTTGGCGTGGCCCTGCCCGCTGGTCTGTTCGGGCTCCTACTTGCGCGCTGGTTGATTCGGCAGCATCTGAATGTAAACCGACAGATGGGACACAGTATGTCCCGTCTACTGCTGCTCGGAGGCCCAAGCGCAGTTGCGCACCTAGCTCGTTCCCTCCGAACTGCCCAGCATGCAGGGTATCTTCCCGTCGCGGTTTACACGCCAAATACTTCCGAGTTTCCATCCGTCGAACCCGAGTCCGGACTTCCCGTAGTTGGAAATTCTCCGGACGCGAAGGCAATAGTGGAGGCAATTGAAGCTTGTAGCGCGGATGCGGTGGCTGTTTCCGCGGGCGTGCAATTACACCCGCAAACACTTAGACACTTGGGCTGGGAACTAGCTTCACGGAACGTGGGATTGATTATGGCTCCCGCGCTTACGGACATAGCTGGGCCACGCATTCATACCCAACAGGTTGCGGGGCTTCCACTCATTCACGTCACCACGCCTACTCTTGAGGGCGGTCAAAGAGTGGCGAAACGACTCTTTGACGTGGCGGTATCCGCTCTCCTCATTGTGCTAAGCCTGCCAGTGATGGCGGTTGTGGCGATCCTGATCAAGCTGGACGACGGAAAACCTGTCTTGTTCAAACAAGACCGTGTTGGCATGAAGGGCACGCCCTTTCAGATGTTCAAGTTCCGATCAATGGTGCTGGACGCGGAAGCGCGACTTGATTCCCTCAGAGGCAGCAATGAGGGTAGTGGGCTGCTGTTCAAGATGAAGGATGATCCGCGGGTCACCTCGATCGGCCGGCTCCTCCGTAAGTTCAGTCTCGACGAGCTTCCGCAGCTCTTTAACGTCTTTATGGGGTCTATGAGTCTTGTTGGCCCGCGGCCGCCCCTGCCTTCAGAGGTTGAAGCCTACGAGCAAGATGTCAGGCGAAGGCTGCTAGTTAAACCCGGCCTTACGGGACTTTGGCAAGTAAGCGGGCGCTCGAATCTCTCTTGGCAGGACTCCGTACGCCTTGACCTCTACTACGTTGAGAACTGGTCCTTGGCCGGAGACCTCCTCATCCTGCTCAAGACCTTCCGCGCTGTTTTTCGGAGCGCCGGTGCTTACTAATTCTCTTGCGGTTGGACTGCCGCCTTGCGAAGGAAATAAAATGCGAATTTCGGTTATTGGCTGCGGCTACCTCGGCGCTGTGCACGCGGCTTGTATGGCTAAACTAGGACACGAAGTGGTCGGCATTGACGTCGACGAACAAAAAATTGCGGACCTTTCTGCAGCCCGTGCGCCGTTTTTTGAGCCCGGCTTGGAAGACTTACTTAGAGACGTTCAGGAAACAGGCCGGCTTTCTTTTTCAACTGAAATGGCAGCTGCAAAGGGTAGCTCTGTGCACTTTATCTGTGTCGGGACCCCACAGAAGAAGGGAGAGAATGCTGCTGATCTGATATATGTCGATGCCGCTACATCAAGTTTGATTCCCTACCTCTCTCCTGGCGACGTAGTGGTGGGTAAGTCGACTGTCCCAGTCGGAACGGCAGCACGTCTCGCGGGGCTTGTCAAAGATGCGCAACCTGAAGCTCACTTATTATGGAACCCCGAGTTCCTTCGAGAAGGGCACGCCGTCTCAGACACTCTGAGCCCAGACAGACTGGTTTATGGCGTGTTTGGAGGATCTGAGGAGCACGATGCCGTTCGGACTCTGGACCGCGTTTACGCAACTCCCCTCGAATCCGGAACGCCCCGACTAGTTACAGACTTACCTACGTCCGAACTGGTCAAGACAGCGGCGAACTCATTTTTGGCCACCAAGATCTCCTTCATCAACGCTATGGCCGAACTCTGCGATGCAGCGGGCGCCGACGTGACAATGCTGGCAGACGCTATCGGCCTTGACGATAGAATCGGCCGCAAATTCCTCAACGCCGGAATTGGGTTTGGTGGCGGCTGTCTTCCAAAAGATATTAGAGCCTTTATGGCTCGCGCCGGTGAGCTCGGGGCCGATCAGGCGTTAACGTTCCTTCGTGAAGTAGATGCCATTAACATGCGTCGTAGGACTCGCGTTGTGGAGCTAGCCCGAGAACTCTGCGGCGGTTCGCTTCTTGGCCAGCGCATTACTGTGCTTGGAGCTGCTTTCAAACCTGAAAGCGACGATGTGCGGGATTCTCCAGCCCTGAGCATCGCAGCGCAGTTGCAGCTTCAAGGCGCGGTAGTGACCGTCACGGACCCGGAAGCACTCAACAACGCTGCCCGCCGCTTTCCGGAACTCCATTATGAAGAGTCTAGGGATACTGCGCTTCAACGGGCCGATGCCCTTCTGCTGCTGACGGAATGGCGGGAGTATCGGGACCTAGATCCTTACGAGGCGGCAGCAATCGTCGCCTCGCCTAAGATTCTCGATGGTAGAAACGTCTTGAATCCGAGTAAATGGCGTGCAGCCGGCTGGACCTACCGTGGATTAGGCCGTCCGTAGGATGGAACCTCGCACTCCACAAGAGATGCCGTCCATCGATAATGCCGATGGGACTTCACGTATGCGCAGGAAATGGTCAAGAAGGCTAGTGACAGTGGTCCTCACGTTCCTTGTTCTTGTTTCAGCTCTTACTGCCGGCATAGCTTGGTTTGGGTTCAAGGCATCTTCAATCAAGGCGGAGTTGGAAGCGGCGGTTGGACTAATCCCGCAGCTTAAGCAAGAAATCTCATCTTCAGATGCACAATCTGCTGCGAGCACTGTTGCGGAACTTCGTAGACATACTTCGGCCGCACGGCAAGCGTCAGAGGACCCTTTGTGGGTCCTTTCATCTGGCTTACCCTGGATCGGACCCAACCTAAATGCAGTGTCGGAGGTATCAAGATCAGCTGACGACGTCGCCAATTTCGGTCTGAGTCCTCTGGTCGGTGTATACGAGTCTCTTGATTGGGATGCCTTGTTGCCCAGCGGTTCGGGCAGTAACTTGGAACCCCTTAAGGATGCAGCCCCGAGCGTTGCCTCAGCGGCCTACAGCGTACGAGCTTCCTCGGAGCGGCTACAAAAATTGGATGCGGACCACCTCCTGCCGCAAGTCGCCGGCCCCTTGCGTGAAGCAACGAAGGAACTAAGCCAAGCAACGGGCGCACTCGACACGGCAGCGGATGCAGCCACCATTGCTCCTGCAATGCTGGGCGCGAATGGCCCGAAGACCTATCTGTTAATGATCCAGAACAACGCTGAGTCCCGTGCATCGGGCGGTATCCCAGGGGCACTCGCAGTATTGTCTCTTGACAAGGGAAAGCTGTCCCTAGGGGCACAGAGCAGTGCCACAGACCTAGGGGTCATGTCCCCCCCGCTGCCTGTCGATCCTCAACAACAGCAAATCTATTCGACGCGGCTCGGCAAGTACATGCAGGACGTAAATCTGACTCCTGACTTTCCTACAGCTGCGGCAACTGCCCAAGCCATGTGGGCTAAGAAGTTCGACGAACGAGTTGATGGCGTTATTTCCATCGATCCCATCGTTCTCAGTTACATACTTCAGTCGACAGGACCAGTAGCTGTTAGCGGCCCCGAGGTTACTGCCTTCAAAGCAGCCGGACTCCCCACCGAACTGACTGGAGACAATGTAGTTCCTACCTTGCTATCGGACGTTTATGCGAAAATTCAGCAGCCGAAGTTGCAAGATGCCTACTTCTCCGGCGTAGCGAAGGAGATCTTTTCTGCGCTTTCTAGCGGCAGGGGGGAAGCAAAAGGCATTATCACCGGCATCTCCAAAGGGGCGGAGGAAGGGCGCGTACTCGTTTGGTCAGGGAATACCTCGGAGCAGGCAGTTATTGCGAAGTACCCTTTGAGCGGGACAACCTCGGGACCAAGCGTGGGTCCGGCACAGTTTGGCGTCTACTTCAACGACGGCACAGGCGCAAAAATGGACTACTACGTGAAGCGCACAGTACAACTGGTAAAGGAATGTCCCGCTGAGGGATACGAGCAGACCAAAGTACGTATCACCAGCACGAACACTGCGCCCGCGGATGCAGCCAACTCACTGCCGAAGTACGTCACCGGAGGCGGCGCCTTTGGTGTCACACCAGGCACAGTACAAACGAATATCGTCGCCTACGGACCCGCGCAATCAAACGTGGAATCCGCGGCCATCGACGGCCAGAAGACTCCCTTCGCCCCGTACCTCCACGCCAACAGACCCGTCGGTGTGGTAGCCCAGCAACTTGCTCCGGGTGAAAGCAAAACGGTCGACTTCACTTTCGGAAAGATCGTTCAACACAGCGAACCTAACTTGGTTGTCACACCCACTGTCCAGGCTGTAAAGGACGTCATTCTTCCTACTGAGAATGCGTCCTGCGGCTAAAGAAAGTAGCGCTAGCGTTAACACTATGTAAACCGTATGGATAGAACTTTGTCCCAAGGCACTCAGGATGGTAACTTCTATCTGGGATATCTATCCGTAGTTCTGCACAGGTCTCGTGCAGAGGGGACATTTCCCCAAAATCGGGTACCACAACTTAAACGTCTCCGGGGGGACACACATGAAGAAGACTTTCGCTGCACTCGCACTTGCAGGTTCCATCGCACTCATCGGTTCCGCGCCCGCCATGGCCGCCACGTACCCGGCGCTTCCGCCGCAGGCAGCTGTCTCCGACGGCACGGTTGGTCCGGGTGAAACCTTCGTCTTCCGCGGCCAGGGCTTCCTCGCCGGCGAATCGCTGACCATCCGCGTCACGCCGGGTCAGGCTCCGGCCTCCAACGGTGCTGCCCTTGGCACCCGTGCAGTTGCCGCTCGCATCAACGTCGTGACCGAGGCGCAGACTCTGTCCGCCACGGCTGATGCCCAGGGTGCTGTTGCACTGCCGATCGCCATCAACGAGGCGGGAACCTACTCGATCACCGCCACCGGCAACACCTCCGGCGTCACTGTCGGTCCCGTCACCGTCACCGTTGCCGCGTCTCTGGCCAACACCGGCGGTTCCGTTGCCGGCACCACGGGTGGCGCTCCGCTGGCCAACACCGGCGGCCTGGCAAACACCGGCGCTGATTCCGGCCTCGTCCTCTGGACCTTGGTCGGCGCCGGCGCACTGGCCGCCGGCGCAACCTCCGTTGTAGTGGTTCGCCGCCGTGCCAAGACGGAAGCTGCTGCTTAGCACCTTTGCTTCATAGCACTAACGAAGGTGGGTGCTTCTCCGGAAACGGAGAAGCACGCACCTTTTACTTAATGTGGTATCTATGTGATCTATGGGGAGACATTGGCGCAAACAATCACGGGAGTACGACTTTTCCGTCCTGCTCCCCCAACCACAGGTAATGCGCTACGCACTCCTTGTCCTTCTTGCCCTATCTGCGCTCGGAACCGCAGCATTCGCCATGCTACGTGCCGCCTGAGGCTGGCGTGAGGTTGCTTCACCGTCAGCGACTCTGGCAGCTGGTCCTTGCGGCCTTGGCAATCCCCCTGGCCTTTATCGCTTTCTGGCCATCGCCGGTGGATAAACCAGTTTCCGGACAGCTCGCAGCGGTCCTCACTTTCCTCCACCGACACGGAATTCCCTCCTGGTTCAACTACAGCTTCGTCGAAGCCTCCGCCAACGTAGTCCTTTTCATACCCGTTGGCTTTGCGGCTGCACTAGCATTTCCGTCAAAACGCTGGTGGCAAATCGGTGCCTTTGGGATGTTGTTGTCCGGCTGCATCGAGCTGGGGCAGTTCCTGTTTTTTCACGACCGGTTTGCAAGCGTGTCAGATATCGTGACCAACACGTCTGGTGCTGTCATCGGGGCGCTGCTGGCCGCTTGGGCGATGAAAAAAGGGAAGCCCGCCACCTTTCGGCAGCAGGCCTCCCAGAAGCGTTAGAAACTGATCTAGCCCACGAAGGTCTTCATCCAGGTCTTTAGGTCCTCACCGAACTCCACGCGCTCAGACGCGAGGGTGATGACGGCTTTGAGGTAGCTCAGTTTGTCACCGGTGTCGTAGCGGCGGCCCTTGAAGACCACACCGTACACGCCGGAGCCTTCGCCTTCGCCGGCGGCAAGCGTCTGCAGGGCGTCGGTCAGCTGGATCTCGTTGCCGCGGCCCGGCTCGGTGTTCTCCAGGACACTGAACACGTTGTGGTGCAGTACATAGCGGCCGATGACCGCCAAGTTGGACGGTGCGTCAGCAACAGCGGGCTTCTCCACCAGGCTGTTGACGCGGACGTAGTCCTCGCCGTCCACCGCGGTGACGTCGGCACAGCCGTAAGCGCTGATTTGTGACGGATCAACCTCGATCAGTGCAATCACGGAACCGCCGGTCTTCTGCTGCACCTCCATCATGGTGCCCAGCAGATCCTCTGCCTCGTCAATGAGGTCGTCACCCAGAAGGACCGCGAACGGCTCGTCACCCACATGCTGCTGGGCGCAGAGCACCGCGTGGCCCAGGCCCTTGGCCTCGCCCTGGCGCACGTAGTGGATGGGGCCCAGGTTGGAGGCGTACTCCACCAGGCCCAGCTTGTCCTTGTCCCCCTTGGCCTCCAGGGCAGCTTCCAGGCCCGGCTCGCGGTCGAAATGGTCCTCCAGGGCTCGCTTGTTGCGGCCCGTGATCATCAGCAGGTCGGATAGACCCGCGTCGATGGCTTCCTCCACAACATATTGGATGGCCGGGCGGTCAACCACCGGCAGCATTTCCTTCGGCATTGCCTTGGTGGCGGGCAGGAAGCGTGTTCCCAATCCGGCAGCAGGAATGACGGCTTTGGTAATAGCTTTCCCCTTAGTCATAGCTGAACCTTAAC
>Ga0308161_1001824_pt1 | contig 24139 bp, 19 predicted proteins | sample PhyFR2_FD_201034 | JGI IMG/M metagenome (GOLD analysis project Ga0308161, IMG submission 201034) | Phyllosphere microbial communities from UC Gill Tract Community Farm, Albany, California, United States - DLSLF.R2 | ecosystem: Host-associated > Plants > Phyllosphere > Unclassified | place: USA...
CTGGTAGAAAAACCTGAACATCCACGCAGCAACTATGCCGTGACCGGTCTTTATTTCTATGACAACAGTGTTGTGGAAATGGCAAAAAAGCTTGCACCGTCACCCCGCGGTGAACTGGAGATTACGGATATCAACCGTATCTACATGGAGCAGGGCAAACTTTCAGTATCAATTATGGGTCGCGGTCATGCCTGGCTTGATACCGGTACGCATCAGAGCCTGATGGAAGCAAACAATTTTATTCAGACTATTGAGTCACGTCAGGGCTTAAAAGTTGCCTGCCCGGAAGAAATCGCATACAGAATGGGATTCATCGATCGTGAACAGGTGGCAGAACTGGCTAAACCTTATCTCAAAAATGACTATGGCAAGTACTTGATGGCAATCGTGGAGGGACGGCTCTAGTTATGAATATTATCGACACGGCGATACCTGAAGTTAAAATTATAGAGCCAAAAGTCTTCGGTGATGAGCGTGGCTTTTTTTTCGAAAGCTTCAATAAAATAAAGTTTGAACAGGCCGTAGGGCACCCTGTGAGCTTTGTACAGGACAATCATTCTTTATCTGTACAAGGTGTTTTACGTGGGTTGCACTATCAGCTTGCTCCTCATTCTCAGGGCAAGCTGGTGCGCTGTATTGAGGGAGAAGTTTACGATGTTGCAGTTGATTTAAGAAAGTCATCTGAAACATTCGGGCAATGGGTTGGTGTCTTACTTAGTGGGGAAAATAAGAGACAACTTTGGATTCCAGAGGGCTTTGCCCACGGCTTTATCACATTAAGCCAAAAAGCTCAGTTTCTTTATAAAACGACAAATTTTTACATGCCAGAATCAGAGCGTTGTATTATCTGGAATGATAAAAAGCTAAATATTTCCTGGCCCGAGGTTTCCTCTTTGCAGTTATCTAAAAAAGATGAATCTGGACTGGCTTTCGAAATGGCTGAACACTTTTCTTAAGAATTGATATGTCAGGGGATTTTATCTCTTCAGTGCGTACGCCTGGGTCAGGATTATCATATTGATGCCGATCTCTTCGAAATATTTGGTAATGGATTTTCAATGTTATCTCTGAAAGATAAAAGAGTAGCGATACTCATGGCCACTTATCAAGGCGAAAGCTTCATCCGCGAACAGCTAAATTCAATAGCATCACAGTCATATAAAAGTTGGGATTTATATATATCCGATGATGGTTCCAAAGATAAAACTATTGATATAATCAAAGGTTTTTCTGAAGAACGGGGCGTGCCTGTTAATATATGCACAGGACCCTGTAAAGGATTTGTGAGTAATTTTCTATCTTTACTGTCTAAAGATGATATTGAAAGTGATTATTTCGCTTTTAGTGATCAGGATGATGTCTGGCATCGCAATAAACTTGAAAAAGCCGTTGGCTGGCTCGATAAAATCCCATCATTTAAACCAGCGCTATATTGTACAAGAACGCATTTAGTTGATGTTAATTGTGAAAGTGTAGGTTATTCCCCGCTCTTTAAAAGAAAACCTTCTTTTAATAATGCGTTAATACAAAGTATTGGCGGTGGGAATACGATGGTAATTAATAAAGCAGCCAGAGATTTAATTGTTAAGGCTGGTAAAGTTGACGTAATCAGCCATGACTGGTGGATTTATATACTGGTCAGTGGTGCTGGAGGTGAAGTTTTTCATGATACTGAGGCTACGTTGGACTATCGGCAGCACCCAAGTAACATTATTGGATCCAACCTCGGCATAAAAGCTAAGATATCGAGACTTGGGAAAATCTTTGAAGGACAATACAAATACTGGAATGAATTACATATTGTTGCTCTGGAAAAAAATGTAGATTTGTTAAGTCCGGAAAATAAGAAAAAATTTAACCTTTTTAAAAAAATCCACAATGCACCATTTTTCAAAAGGATGATCGCTTTCTTTAGGCTGCGTTTATACAGGCAGAGCAAAATGGATGATGTGGGTATTTTGCTTTCAGCACTTTTTAAAAAACTCTGAAATTTCTATCCTTATTTTAGAATGTCTTGTGGGCTAAAATTCAATCAGGCTCTTAAATAGTTATATTTCAAGGTGTATTTAATGCAACACTTCTCAGCTAATCCTGCAGAAATGATCGCTTCGTTGTGGAGAAATCGATATCTCATTAAAGCAACGGCTAAGCGCGAGATACAAAGTCGTTATAGAGGTTCTATGATGGGTATTTTCTGGTCCATACTCACACCTCTGTTTATGCTTACAGTTTATACTTTTGTCTTTAGTGAAGTTTTCAAAGCTCGCTGGCACGGAGGAACATCTTCAAAGGGTGAATTTTCATTACTCTTGTTTGCGGGTTTAATTGTTTTCAATATCTTTGCAGAGTGCCTTAATAAATCCCCGGCAATCATATTGAGTAATGTTAACTATGTTAAGAAAGTTGTTTATCCACTTGAAATATTGCCCGTAGTAAATATATTATCAACATTGTTTAATGCTGCAGTTAGTCTGATCGTCTGGATTGTTGCTTACGCAGTGTTCTTCGGTGTTCCACACTTGACTGTCCTGTATTTCCCATTAATATTTATCCCACTGATATTAATCACATTAGGCATCAGTTGGTTTATAACATCGTTAGGTGTTTATTTAAGAGATGTAGGACAGTTCATAGGATTGTTAACAACAGCATTAATGTTTATGAGCCCTGTTTTTTATTCGGCAGATATCCTTCCTGATAACTTTAAAACATTGATGTATCTTAATCCATTAACGGCAGTCATTGAACAGACACGTAATGTATTGTATTGGGGACTCAATCCTGATTTCAAAGTGCTGGCTATATATTGGGTAGTAGCATTTTTTGTTTCGTGGCTTGGATTTGCCTGGTTCCAGAAAACGCGTAAGGGGTTTGCAGATGTGCTCTGATTATGCCATTGAAGTTAACGATGTCAGTAAATGTTATCATATCTATGACAGCCCTGCAGATCGTCTGAAACAGTCAATCTATTCAGGTTTTTCCCGACTTGTTGGTGCATCCGCTAAGCCTTTTTTTCGTGAATTTTGGGCGTTAAAAAACGTTAGTTTTAAAGTCAAAAAAGGGGAGTCAGTCGGCATTATAGGTCAGAATGGCTCAGGAAAATCTACGCTATTACAGATTATATGTGGCACATTGAGTCCCACTGGTGGTGAAGTTAAAACACAAGGTCGTATTGCTGCTCTGCTTGAATTAGGTTCAGGCTTCAATCCTGAGTTTACAGGCCGTGAAAATATTTACATGAACGGTGCTGTATTAGGCTTAAGCAGAAAAGAAATTGACGATAAGTTTGACGAAATTTTAAGTTTCGCCGACATCGGCGAATTTGTCGAACAACCGACTAAAACTTATTCAAGTGGAATGCTGGTAAGACTGGCATTTGCTGTTCAGGTCTGTGTTGAACCAGAAATACTGATTGTTGACGAAGCATTAGCGGTCGGTGATGCGCTTTTCCAGAAACGTTGCTTTGAACGAATGGAAAAACTCCGTACTAATGGCACGACTTTATTGTTTGTATCACATGATCAAGAATCTGTGCGTACCATGACAAATAAAGCAGTTTTTCTCGAACATGGAATTGTGAAGTTCTCAGGAACATCCGCTGATGCACTGCTTGAGTATCGAAAGAAATTACACGAAATAGAATCTGCAAAACTCAGTCAAACAGCCCAGCATCTAAAAGAAAAGGCGAAGAAGCTGCGAGAAGAGACGGTTGTAGCAGGTCTTGAAAGTCAGAAAAACAATGACGAAAAAGAAGATGTTTTGATAGATGGCGAGAAACCTTTTTCTGAAAGACTTAAATCATTTTCTTTTGGTGATTTAGATGCTGAGATAACAGATGTTGAAATTTTCAATTCTGAAAACGAACCTTGCTCACACTTCGATCCGCGAGACCAGATTCGAATTGTCGTCCACTGTATAGCACATGCAGATCTTACTCATCTCAACGTGGGCCTGAGAATTAGAAACAAAGAGGGAGTCAAGATTTACTCCTGGGGAACGCTCAACCAGGATATATCATTGCGTAGCGGCGTTAAACGCGAAGGCGAAGTATTTTGGGAACGCTCCTTCAGTAAGGGTGAATCCTTTAGTGTGGAATTTATATTTACATGTGGTCTGGGCCCAAACCTCTACGAGATTCAGGCTTCAATCTCTGAGGAAGGTAAGCCCTATTACGCTGAGCAAAGAATGATTCACTGGATTGATGAAGCGACCTTCTTTACCGTCACTCTTGAGCCACAAACCTATCACTTCGGTGGGGTTGTCGATATGGAAATGATTAGTCAGCTAACTAAATGATTTTAGTTTGTTAATAGAATTTACATCATTCTCTCTAAGAGCATAATCAAAGCGATTACATTAATGAATAATGAAAATATCTCTCAAATAACTGATGAGCTACTTAATGCTTGCGGTGGCAGCAAATATCTCCACATTGGAGATGATAGTGGCGCTTTAGTACATTCTCTCCTTTCATTTGGCTTAGACGCCTATGGAATAGCATCGACTACCGAAGCTGAAGAAAGTAATAATGCCGCTATGCCTGGCCGGTTTTTGACTGCTGACAAATTAAAATTTCCTTATCAGGATAATTCAGTCGACACAATTATTCTGACTTACTGTCTCGAGAAATTAGAGGCTGAAGAATTATCGAGTGTGGTAGATGAGATTTATCGTATAACACGCCGGTCTGTATATTTACGTATTAGAGTGCTTGCGCGTGAATCAGAAGAGCTGAATACGATTCAGGATAGACGAGCATGGGAAATGCTTTTCTTCAACAAAGGGTTCCGTAAGCATCCTTCTTATTACTTAATAAATGGCTATGAATCTTTAGGCAGAGAAGGCGATGAAATAACCATTCTGCTGGAAAAAATCCCTGATGATGCATTAGCACGCTATCCTTTAGAAGCTTTGAAGGAAGAGCGCGATCTACACATGGACATGACTCGTGAAGCGGGTGAGCGTTCAGATGCACACATTGCGAGATATCAGTGGGCGGCTACTTTCGTTCGCCCTGGCGATACCGTTTTAGATGCCGCTTGTGGACTTGGTTATGGCAGTTATTTAATCCAGTGTGGTACCACCGCTGCTCAAACAATTGGTATTGATGGCAGTGATTACGCGATTGATTATGCTGCCCACAACTTTTCTCGTTCTGTCAATAATCTCAGTTTCAGAACGGGGATGTTACCCGAAGCTCTGGACACTATTCCAGATCATTCAGTCGATATTGTCATCTCCTTTGAAACACTGGAGCATGTACCTGATCCTGAAGGATTACTGGCCGCGTTTCACCGTGTTTTAACGCCAGCAGGAAGAATCATAGTCAGTGTGCCAAACGACTGGAGTGATGAAACAGGTGAGGATCCTAATCCCTTCCACCTCCATATCTATGATCTAAATAAGCTTCGTGATCAAATAAAAATCAAGTTTGATCTTGAGCAGGTCGTTGTGCAGTCTGCAACTCAATACAAAAATGGGTTGGGTAGCAAGCAGTGGCTTCCAGCTAAACGCGAACTATATAACATTGCTACAGATACTGATGCTTCTTCAGCACCGCCAGCGGAATGGTGGCTTGCAGTTGGCATGCGACCGGTGATGGAAGGTAACAATATTCCGTACTATGAAAGCCAGTTTAAAACTTTCGAAAACAGCGAATGGAATGTAACTAACTTCATCAGAGATTATAAAAATCCCTGGTTGATTCGCGGTTTGGTCGATATCGGTCATCGTCTTAAAGAACCCAAACTTTTAAAAAGTCTTGCTGAAAAAGTTTACCAGCAGAATAAAGATAATTCTGCTGATAGAGGCGCGGCTTTATGTGTGCTTGGTTATCAGTTGTTAAGCAGTTCCAAAACTGTGAATGCCTCTGAGATCACCGACTTCTCGCTTAAAGTCAAAGAATATATCGAAAGCAATCCGTCTACACCTCATGCTTTCAGATGGAAAGTGTCGCTCTATTTTGTAACCGCGAAGTTATGGTTGCAGGCTGGCGCTCATTATAAAGCAAAAGAAGCCCTGCTGAGTTGTGTAGCCTTAGATCCATTAGAATTTAGTCCATTACTTGCAAATCGAACGGTTGAGGCTTTTCTGCTCTTAGGTGTAATTACGCTTATTGATGGCAACAAGCAACAAACATGTGATTACTGGCGTGAAGGTATTAATCTCGCTAAAAAAGCCGTAACAGCAGACTGGACTACAAGTATCGGCAATATTGATAACCCTGTTGAATTTGGCTTACCAGAACTCGCTTCAATTCTTGATTATGCCAGTTCATGTGCCTACGGGTTGGTCAATATTGATGATTTTGAAGATAAACCATGGTGGTGGTTACAGTTACGTCGTAGCCGTAACGCACAAGCGTCAATGCTGGAAAGAAAACTTGGCTCGTTGCATACGCTGGGTGAGGAAGTTAATAAGCTTAATGAAGTTTTAGTCGCAAAGGATATTGCTATTAAAGATATTAGTTATCTTAATCAGTCTAACACGGAAAAGTTAAACATTATGCAAAATGAACTTACCTTAAAAGAAGATATAACTTCTCAATTAAAAAATTCACTACAAGAAAAAGAAGTAGTTTCGAATAAGCTTGAAAGTGAAATAGAAAGTAAATCTCGTTTACTTGATGAATGTGAGCAAAACTGCGACATTAAAAATGATGTCATCAAAAAGTTAAACGAAAATCTTAGCATTAAAGACAGTTTCATTAATGAACTAAGAAAAAATCTGGATATCAAGGATGAGCTCATAAGTGAGCTAAAAAGAAATCTCGAGAGCAATTGCAACATTATTGAAGAGCTTAATAAAAATATAAAAGCGAGTAGCAATATTGTTGGCGAATTAAATAAGCAGATTGAAAGTAAGGATAATGTAATTGATGAAATTACCGCTTCACTATCTGGTAAAGATAAACTTATTGATAACCTCGAACTGGAATTGCAAAGGAAGGATGTATTAATCGGGGAATTGTCCGATAATATTCTTAACCTTAATGGCCAACTGAATTCCCGACTCATTCGGCTTAAAAATGTAGCAGCTCAACCCTGGAGCATCAGAAAAACGATGCACCTTTCCTATCTTCTGGCTTCTCTGGCAACACCATTGCCAGTTCGTCGCTCGCTTGCACCTGTAGTTTCCAGATTACGAACTCGATATTCACGCCGTCCGGTTGTGTTAGACCTGGTAACGAAAGAAGGCGAAGAAACAGGGTATATGGTTCAGGTGCCGGAAGTGAAACCGGACGCACCGAAAGTAGCGCATGTCATTGCAAACTTCATGACGGGGGGGTCGTCAAGGCTGGTAGTTGATTTAATTGAATATTTAGGTAGTGATTATCAACAAGCTATCATTACCAGTTTTATTCCTGATCCACCAGCTTATCTGGGCATTAATATTGAAGAATGTAGATTCCCAATAGATAGTGCGCCGTTTATCGAATATTTCGAACGTCAAGCCCCTGATTTTATTCATGTGCATTATTGGGGCGATGTTGATGAACCCTGGTATGCAAAAGCGATCGAAGCAGCAAAAATATTGAATATTCCGGTCATTGAAAATATTAACACTCCTATTGCCCCACATTTATCTGATGCAGTTAAACGCTATGTTTATGTCAGTGATTATGTAAGGCAGGTATTTGGCCAGAAAAATAATTCACACGTTACGATTTACCCTGGTTCAGATTTTTCACGGTTTATGCGAGATGAGCGTGATGATGTGCCTAAAGACTGCATCGGAATGGTCTACAGACTCGAAGGTGATAAGTTAAATATTAACGCTATCGATCCTTTCATTAGAACGGTTCAGAAACGTCCCCAGACTAAAGTGCTTATTGTTGGTGGTGGTACGCTACTGGAACCTTTCAAAGAGTCTGTTAAAGCAGCAGGACTGGAAAGTAACTTTGAATTTACCGGCTATGTCAAATATGATGACCTGCCTGGCTATTATCGCCGTATGTCTCTATTCATCGCGCCTGTATGGAAGGAAAGTTTTGGCCAGGTAAGTCCTTTTGCTATGAATATGCGAGTGCCAGTGATTGGTTATAATGTTGGTGCAATCAGTGAAATTGTTAATTCTGACGTTATGCTTGCACCCGCCGGTGATGCAGATGCGCTTTCAGACATTGCTATCAAGTTACTGGATAATGATAAGTTGAGAAACAAGCTTGGTAAAGAACATCAAATCCGCGCAAAAGAGAACTTCTCCATTCAGGCTATGATTGATGCGTATCATAATCTCTATGCTGAAGTTACCAGTTACAAAGTGAAATAATATGAAAATTGTCTTTTTTGTTCATTGTTTTTTTCCGGATCATTTTTACGGGACCGAAACTTATACTTTGGGTCTCGCCAGCCATTATCGCTCATGGGGGCATGATGTTGCCGTGGTCAGTGCAGTATTTCAGGGCGAACCGCAGCAGCAAGAGTTAATTAATCGCTATGAAGTTCAGGGTATACCTGTTATTTCAATCGATAAGAATAAAATGCCTCATTCGCGTATTAAAGAAACCTATTATCAGGTTGAAATGAGCCCGATTTTAGAGGAAGTACTGCTTGAGCTTAAGCCGGATGTCGTTCACGTTACGCATCTGATTAACCATACCTCTGCACTTCTTGAAGTTACAGGGAAACTTAACATACCAACCTATGCGACTTTCACCGACTTCTTTGGTTTCTGTTTTAATAACAAACTGGAAGCTGCAGATGGTGATTTATGTGCGGGTCCTTCAGAAAGTCGCGCCAACTGCGTTGCTTGCTACCTGAAGGACTCGGCGCAAGGCGGGTATGCTGAGGGCTGGATGAAGAAGGCGGCAGTTCCGGCTATGGCTAATGTACTTTCAAAAGGATTAATCGCTTCACGAAAAATGGGGCTGTTAAAAAACGACCATCTGAAAGGCTTGACTGAGGACTTAATTCAGCGTCCTAATACGCTGAATTATTTGTATAATAAATTTTATAAAGGCGCGGTTGCTCCAACCGCGTTTCTTAAAAAAGCCTATCAATCTAACAATGTTCAGACACCAATGCATAAAATATGGTTTGGTATCGATATTGATCGGAAACCAAAATCATTACGTGCTGAAAATCATGTTCCGGTTATAGCCTTTATTGGCCAGATTGCACCGCACAAAGGAACTGATCTGCTCATTGATGCATTCAAACAATTACCTAAAAACAAAGCTAGATTGAAAATATATGGTCCAACAGATCAGTCTGTTGCTTATATGAGTAAATTAAAAGAAATGAGTGAAGGTGTTGATGGGATTGAATTTATGGGGACCTTTGAACAGAGTCGAATGGTTGAAATATTCGATGGCATTGATCTCTTTGTAATTCCTTCTCGCTGGTATGAAAATAGTCCTTTAGTGCTACTTAATTCTCTCGCAACTCACACTCCGGTTATCGTCTCTGATGTTGCAGGTATGACAGAGTTTCTAACGGAGGGTGTAAATGGTTATAGCTTCGAAAGAGGAAGTGCTAAGGACCTTTATGCCAGACTAATGCAGGTACTTGAGTCGCCAGATATGTTAAGCAAACTCTCACTGACCACCAATTACGAAAGGACTACAGAAGTGATGGCAAGAGAGACATTTGCCATTTACTGACAACCGGATTGGCCAGATATTTCTTGTGTCATTACGGTGATTTGTAGTTTCGCAATCTTAACTCGTAACCTATTCATGGAGTTTAAAATGAAATTAGTAGTCTTTGGTGGTGGTGGTTTTATTGGATCGGCGATTTGTGACAAGTTAATCACTGATGGTCATGAATTACGTATATTCGAGCGTCCGCGAGTCCCAGCTTATCGCAGCTTTACAGCTACGGAAAAGGTTGAGTGGGTAACAGGTGACCTTGGCAATATTCACGACCTGACAACAGCTGTTGAGGGTATGGATGCTGTTATCCATCTTGTTTCAACGACTTTACCTAAAAGCTCTAATGATGATCCTGTGTACGATGTTCAAACTAATATCGTTCCTTCTTTGCACATGCTTAACGCCATGGTTAGTGCTCAGGTTAAAAGAATTGTTTTTATATCTTCGGGAGGAACTGTATATGGCGATCCTCAATACATTCCTATTGATGAAAAACATCCAACTGAACCTACGGTATCATACGGTATAACTAAATTAGCCATTGAAAAATACCTGCATATGTACGGGAAATTATATGGTCTTAAAACTGTTACGCTTCGTGTTGCAAACCCTTACGGCGAAAGGCAGCGGGTTGAAACAGCTCAGGGAGCCGTAGGGGTCTTTCTTCATCGTGCATTAAATAACCTACCTATCGAAATCTGGGGCGATGGTAGTGTTCAGCGAGATTATATTCATGTTAGCGATGTAGCATCAGCTTTTGCCAAGGCTGTAACTTATGAAGGCCCTGAGGAGGTCTTTAATATCAGTTCAGGTTCAGGTACCAGCCTGAACGATCTCATTAAGATGTTAGAAAATATACTTGCGCAAAAAATAGATGTTAGATATGAACCAGGAAGAACATTTGATATTGCAATCAATGTTCTGAATAACGAACTTGCTAAGAAAGAGTTGAATTGGGAACCTCAGGTTTCAATGCATGATGGACTTGAACGCGCTGCTGATTGGTTAAAGCAATCTTTAAATAAAAAATAATATCTGAGTAAATTTCATGCGTATTCTTCTTACTGTTCATCAGTTCTTTCCAGATTACAGAGCTGGTACTGAGGTTCTCACACTTTCAGTTGCACTGGAACTCGTCAGGTTAGGACATGAAGTACATATATTTACTGGTTTTCCGGGTGCGGCCGAACTGCACGAAGATGAACGGTTTGATGAATACGAATTTGAAGGTTTACATATTTATCGTTTCCATCATGCTTACGTGCCAATGTCAGGTCAGGATTCTATGATCGAAGTAGGTCATAGAAACCTTTTGGCTTTAAAGCATTTCAAAAATATAATTGAGAAATTTGATCCTCATCTTATTCATTATTTTCATTTAAATAGGTTAGGAATTGAACTGATCAATTTTGCGCACATAAAAAAAATTCCTCAGTTTTTTACTCCCACTGATTTCTGGATGATTTGTGCAACGGCACAGTTAATGCTAGGTGAAGGCAAGTATTGTTCAGGCCCCGATAAGGATGCTGGAAATTGTGTTAAGCATTTTGCCAGAGATAAGATGAAAGGCAAAAGCGCAACATTAATTGAGCTTACTCCTACCATTTTATTTCAAAAGTTAGCCAGGATTACCAAGAATCAACCGATAATTCATTACCCAATGAGTAATGAAGTAAGAGCACTAACATTAAGAACTGAAAGAAATATAAATGCTCTTAATAAATTGCAGGGTGTTTTTGTGCCTAATGAGTTTATGGAGAATCTTTTTCTTCGCTTTGGTGTTGATAAAAGATTATTAGTTCATCAGCCTTTTGGTATTAATTTAGATAAAAATAACTTTGATGATGTTCTCGAAAAAGAATCTTCAGGTATAACTTTTGGTTTTATTGGGACATTAGCTTCTCATAAAGGATGTCATGTTTTAATAGAAGCCTTCAGGTTGTTGCCTTACAAAGACGTCTTTTTAGAAATATACGGTAACCCTGCTGAATTTCCAGATTATTGTGAAAAACTTCAAGAATTAGCTCTTAACTCACAAAATATTTCTTTCAAAGGTATTTTTCCTAATAAAGATATTAATAAAGTTTTAAAGCGGTTTGATGCACTCATCGTCCCTTCAACCTGGTACGAAAACACACCTCTTGTTATCTATTCAGCTCAGGCTGCCCGAATTCCCGTTGTCGGCTCAAAATTACCTGGCATTGAGGCTGCCATAGAAGATGGTTTTAATGGGCTTCTGTTTGAAGCGGGTAATCCAAAAGATCTTGCAGATAAGTTAACATTGTTTATTCAGAGGGCTAATGAAGGTAAGCATTTTAGTTTTATAGATCCATTATCTGTTGAGAGCTATGTAAGCAAGCTCACTGAAATCTGGGGTGTAAGCGAAATAGAAAGCTTTCCGTTATAATTTTTTTTATAAATAGCTTTTGTTAATTGTAAAGTGCATGTTGCAGTATCCTATAATGCGTTATTCAGGGTTAAGCAACGTAAGCCAGGTGCATTAACTTTTCTTCAATTTTTTGTATCGGCAATGATAGTAGCTGGATATACCCATCCTTTTTTCGGCTCGGCGAGCATAGCCACTAACTTTTTACTTGCTCAAAGTGCTGCTTTTTTATGTTTTACGGTGTTATGGCAAGTTTCTTCTGATGAAGGTTCAACGAAATTTAGTTTGTTAGCTCTTCTATATGTAAATCCGTTAGTAAGAATGCTGGAGTTTTATATCGGGGTGCTTGCATGTTATCTATTCCTGAAGTTTCAACATAAGTATGAAATAGAAAATATCCAAAAATAAAATCAAATCTCGTTGAAGTATTTACTGTTGTCTTAACTTTATCAATTCTCTGGTTAACGCCAGGGTTAGTAGCATGCTTTCATATTAATGGCGAATCAGGTGTTTTCTTCAATTCTTATTTTTTATATTAATGCTTAATTGATGTGAATATCCATATTTCATCAAATGTTATTATTTTTTGAAAAATTTAGCTTTGGCCGAATTTGCTGTCTGGTTTTCACAACACTAAATCGTTAAGATTTATCCTGGGGTTGTCTGTAAAACGCCGCCGATATTGCTACTACATTGATTTTTCTTAACATAATTTCATCACGCGACCGCACCATTCATTACCTTTAATCCGCTATCCTGAGTTAACATACTGATCACTTACAAAGTGGTGTTACGGGTAACACCATGCGAGACCACAGACAGGAGTATGTAATGTCCAAGCAACAGATCGGCGTTGTAGGTATGGCAGTGATGGGCCGTAATCTGGCTCTTAACATTGAGAGCCGCGGTTACACTGTTTCAATCTTCAACCGTTCACGCGAAAAGACTGATGAAGTCATCGCCGAGAACCAGGGCAAGAAGCTTGCTCCTTTCTATACCGTTGAAGAGTTTGTCGAATCGCTGGAAAAACCTCGTCGTATCCTGCTGATGGTGCAGGCGGGTGAAGCGACTGACAAGACTATCGCCTCGCTGACTCCACATCTGGATAAAGGCGATATCCTGATCGACGGCGGTAACACTTTCTATAAAGACACCATCCGTCGTAACAAAGAGCTGTCTGACCAGGGCTTTAACTTCATCGGTACCGGCGTTTCCGGTGGTGAAGAGGGCGCACTGAAAGGCCCATCCATCATGCCTGGCGGCCAGAAAGAAGCCTACGAGCTGGTTGCACCGATTCTGGATAAGATTGCAGCACGTGCAGAAGATGGCGAAGCCTGTGTGGCTTACATCGGTCCGGACGGCGCGGGCCACTATGTGAAGATGGTTCACAACGGCATTGAGTATGGCGACATGCAGCTGATCGCAGAAGCGTATGCTCTGCTGAAAGGCGCACTGGGCCTGAACAACGAAGAGCTGGCTGAAACCTTCACCGAGTGGAACAACGGCGAGCTGAGCAGCTACCTGATCGACATCACCAAAGATATCTTCACCAAGAAAGACGAAGAAGGTAAATACCTGGTTGATGTAATTCTGGATGAAGCCGCTAACAAAGGCACCGGTAAATGGACCAGCCAGAGCTCACTTGATCTTGGTGAACCTCTGTCACTGATTACTGAGTCCGTCTTTGCTCGTTATCTCTCCTCACTGAAAACGCAGCGTGTGGCAGCCTCTAAAGTACTGAGCGGGCCACAGGCTAAAGCGTTCACCGGTGACAAAGCAGAGTTCATCGAGAAAGTTCGTCGTGCACTTTACCTGGGTAAAATCGTCTCTTATGCGCAGGGCTTCTCACAGCTGCGCGCAGCGTCAGAAGAGAACAACTGGGATCTGCACTACGGTGAAATCGCTAAAATCTTCCGCGCTGGCTGCATCATCCGTGCCCAGTTCCTGCAGAAGATTACTGATGCTTATGAAGCAGATGCAGGCATCGCTAACCTGTTGCTGGCGCCATATTTCAAAGATATCGCGGATCAGTATCAGCAGGCGCTGCGTGATGTGGTTTCTTACGCGATTCAGAACGGCATCCCGACTCCAACCTTCTCTGCGGCGATTGCTTACTACGACAGCTACCGTTCAGAAGTGCTGCCTGCCAACCTGATTCAGGCGCAGCGTGACTACTTCGGTGCGCATACTTATAAGCGCATTGATAAAGACGGTGTGTTCCACACCGAGTGGTTAGATTAATCACTAAAAAGGGCTTCCCTCGGGAAGCCCTTTTTTTATCCTACCAGCAAATCCCCGCTCCGAATCTCCTTCTCACCCGCCAGCCGCACCACCAGCATGCCTGCCGTTGCAAATCTCACCCAGTGTCTCGCATAGAGAATACCGCCATATTCTGCCACCAGAGGCGTGATCTGGTCGGTCACTGGATCGACAATCTCAGCTACCACTTCTCCCGGACGAATCAGTGCGCCCAGTGGCTTACGATGCAGAATCAGACCTGACACCGGTGAATGAATATATTCACAGCCCGCTAACGGCGTAGGTGGATTTTTCAGGGCAGGGGAAGCCGCCGCCGATCCTTCGCTGTGACGCTCTTTGATTACGCCAGTCTCTCCCGGTGCTTCAGCCAGGTCGGGTACGTTTAATCCAATCGGCCCGTCATTGATTGCCACGATATCGTCACCGCCCGCGCTCGCCGGGACCAGCTCATCACCGCCAATGACGGGTGCGGCCACTTCCACTGAAATCGACGGTTCGCTGTAGCCGATATAACCGCCTTCCTGCAGCGACGAAATAATGGCCTCCGCATCTTTCTCCGCCTGTTCAGGCGAAACATCACGCACACCACGTAGCTCCAGCGTCACCGGCAGCAATCCACGCGGCATCGGGTAATCTTTGCCAAACCGCTCTGCCAGCGTCAGCCAGGGTTCACAGCAGGCCTCATCAAACGGCTCACCGCCAGAGATCTGCGCCAGCAGCTGGACTTCACTGCCCAACCAGCGCGCCAGCGGCTCAATGTCCGGCCAGGCATGGGGCGTGGTGTAGAGATGCGGTACGGCTTCCCAGTCACAGTGCAGGTCAATCATCAGATCCGCCTGACTGGCCATCCGCATCAGCGTGTAGCGCTGCGCATCCAGCTCAGTTTTCGGCACGGTATCGCGGTAATGACGATCAATTGCCTCACGGATCAGGCTCTTATTCTGCGTCTCACTCTGTGTGAGACTCTCAGCCAGCCCAGCGGCCAGCGTGGTGCCCAGTGACGGGAAACGGCGGTTAAAATCCTGACCCGAAAGCGTATGGAAGCGACCCAGATGCGTGCCATGCCAGTGCTGTCCCAGCGCCAGAGGATTCGCAACCGGAACCAGCGTAAACGCGGCTTTGAGCTGTCCGGCGGACTCCAGTGCCTGCAGTCGCTGTTTCAGAAACCACGCCACCGCCATACCGGGCAGTTCGTCACCATGCAACGCAGCCTGGATATACACCTGACGCTCGTTGTCCGGAGCAAAATGGAAACTGATAATTTCACGCTGGGTGCCTAAAGAGGCGCTTAACAGTGGATGATGTTGTTGATGCATACCGTGTTAATGTCCTTTAATCGGCAAAGGACGACAGCGCGCCGTCCTGAAAAAGTTAAAGTATAGTTCTGGATCGCGTTGAGGACGAAAAAGGGCGATCGCGAGGTTACTGCTGGATAGAGATATCCGTAGCGAAGTAGCGCTTTTGAATCTGGTCAAACGTGCCGTTCTTTTTGATTTCGCTGAAGGCGTTATCCAGCGCGGTTTTCAGTTCAGCATCACCTTTGCGCAGGCCAATTGCCGTGCCGGGGCCAATAATCGGATCCTGAATAATCGGGCCAGCCAGTTCAAAATCTTTGCCCTGCGGATGCTTCAGGAAGCCAATGGCCGCCTGCGCCGCATCAGTGAAGACCGCATCCAGCCGGCCTGAAACCAGATCGCTTTCCACCTGTGCCTGATCGCCATAAGGCACAACGTTCACACCATGGGGCTGCCATTTCGCCAGTGCATAGCGCTCCTGTACCGTTCCCTGCTCCACGCCGACTGTTTTGCCTTTCAGGGACTCAACCGTTGGCAGTATGCCTGCGCCTTTACGGGCGATCAGCTGGGTGTGGGTGTCATAGAGCGGCACGGTAAAATCGATTTGCTTCAGGCGCTCTTCGGTAATGCCCATGTCGGACAGAATGGCATCAAATTTCCGCGCCTTCAGTGCCGGGATCATGCCGTCGAACTGGCTTTCGACCCAGACACATTTCGCCTGCATCTGGGTACAGAGCGCATTGCCCAGATCGATATCAAAACCCACCAGCTTACCCTGCGGCGTTTTCGATTCAAACGGCGGATAGGTTGGATCGACCGCAAAACGCACCTGCTCGATTTTCGCCTGCGCGCCAAAAGCGCAGCCTGTCATAACGGCCACAGCCAGCGTCTGACGCAGGCGTTGAGTGAAAATGTTCATGATTTTGCTCTTATTCTGTCGTGATGAGTGATTATGCAGAGTATCGCCGGCCTGCCGGGATGGCAATTACTGCGTTATCTTCACCACGTCAGCCGCGCAGAGCGAGCGGTAATCTTCGGTGTTAAGAATCACTGAGCGCTCCAGCAGACCCGCGTTAAACGCGATCTCCGGATAACGTTCAAACAGCGCGGGGTCAACCACCAGTCTGAGGTCGGGATGAAAGCTGAACGGCGGGATAGCGCCAGACACGCAGCCGGTCAGTAGCGTGGTCTCCGCCGGACTGGCGAGTGAGGCACGTCGTCCACCGACCGCTGCCGCGACTTTGCCCAGATCGGCCTGCTGATCGGCCGGTAAAACCGCCAGCACATGCTGTTTAACGCCGTTGCCTTTCACATGACAGACCAACGCTTTCGCGCCCTGGCCAATTTCGGTACCGCGTATCGCCGCAACGGCTTCACATTTACCGGTCGCCTCGTGTTCCATCAGACGATAGCGAGCCTGGTGCTGGTCGAGCAGAGCGATTAATTTTTCATGGGTGGTCACGGTTCTCTCCCTGAGGTTTGAGTCGCCGTTATTGTGCGGGATGGGGATGAAGATTGAGAAGAATTCTGCTCAGAATCCGTATAAAAACGAAATTCTGAGCAGGTTATTGCACCGTTACTTATGGCGGGCGCGCAGGTTGTTGATCACGGCACTGAAGTCCAGATCCTGATCCTGCAACAACACCATCAGGTGATAGACCAGGTCTGACGCTTCATTGGTCAGCTCATCCCGATCGTTGACGGTAGCCGCCAGCGCGGTCTCAACGCCTTCTTCGCCCACTTTCTGCGCGATGCGCTTAGTGCCGCTGGCGTAAAGCCGTGCGGTGTAGGAGCTTTCAGGGTCGGCCGTTTTGCGCGACGCCAGCAGCTCTTCCAGCTGATAGAGGAAGGTCCATTCCGGTACGGCCGGTGAGAAGCAGCTGGTGGTGCCCAGATGGCAGGTCGGGCCAATCGGGTTCGCCAGCACCAGCAGCGTGTCGTTGTCGCAGTCAGGCGTAATGCTCACCACCTGCAAAAAGTTGCCCGAGGTCTCGCCTTTGGTCCACAGACGGTTTTTGGTGCGGGAGAAAAAGGTGACATTGCCTTCAGCCAGCGTTTTTTCCAGCGCCTCTGGGTTCATGTAGCCATGCATCAGCACTTCGCCTGAGACGCTGTGCTGAACGATGACCGGCATCATGCCCTGTATTTTGTCCCAATCGAGAAGAGCCTGTTGTTGTTCAGTTAGCACGCGCGAATCTCCACTCCGTTGTCGATCAGAAAGCTCTTCAGCTCACCAATATTAATAATCTGCTTATGGAATACTGAGGCGGCTAAAGCACCATCCACATTTGCCTCAGTAAACGCGTCAAGGAAGTGCTGCATCGTGCCTGCGCCGCCAGAGGCGATCAGCGGGACGTTGCAGACTTCACGCATTTTCTTCAGTTGCACCAGGTCATAGCCGTTACGCACGCCATCCTGATTCATCATGTTCAGTACGATCTCGCCGGCGCCCAGCTTCTGCACTTCCTGCACCCACTCCAGCGTTTCCCACTGTGTCACGCGGGTACGCGCTTCGTCACCGGTGTACTGATTCACCTGATACTTGCCGCTGGCTTCGTCAAACCAGGTATCGATGCCGACCACAATACACTGCACGCCAAAACGATCCGCGAGGCGGGTGATAAGTGAGGGATCGGCCAGCGCTGGTGAGTTAATCGAAATCTTATCCGCACCAAACTCCAGAATGCGCGCCGCGTCTTCCGGCGTTTTAATACCGCCTGCCACGCAGAACGGAATATCGATCACTTCCGCAACGCGTGACACCCAGCTTTTATCGACGACGCGGCCATCAGATGAGGCGGTGATGTCATAGAACACCAGTTCGTCAGCACCTTCGGCAGCATAGCGCTGCGCCAGCGGCACGATGTCGCCGATGATCTCGTGATTGCGAAACTGTACGCCTTTGACCACCTGGCCGTCACGTACGTCTAGGCAGGGAATTATCCGTTTTGCCAGCATGCGATCGCCTCCGAAACTGTGAATTTATCTTCCAGCAGCGCACGTCCGACAATTACGCCCTGAACGCCGCTGCCGCGCAGGGCGGCGATATCATTGAGATCGCCAATGCCCCCCGAGGACTGGAAAGCAATTGCCGGGAAGCGCGCCGTGACTTCCTGATAGAGCGAAACATTGGAGCCGCTGAGGGTGCCGTCGCGCGAAATGTCGGTGCACAGCACGTGCTTCAGACCCACTTGCTGAAAATCAGTAATCACTTCTTCCAGCGTTACGCCCGCCGCTTCCTGCCAGCCACTGATCGCTATTTCCTTGCGGTTGCTGGCATCAATGCGTACGTCCAGCGCGAGCACAATCGCCTCTGCGCCAAACTCCGCAAACCACTGCTTTACCTCTTCAGGCTGTTTCACCGCGGTGGAACCAACCACCACACGACTTGCGCCGGCTTCCAGCAGCGCGTGAACATCGTCCCGGCTGCGAATGCCACCACCGACCTGTACCGTGACATCAACGCCGTTGAGCAAGGTTTTCAGCAGCGCAATCTGGCGTTTCGCCGGATCTTTCGCACCGGTTAAATCCACCAGATGCAGCACGGTCGCGCCCTGGCTTACATAATCCTGCAGACGGGGCAGCGGATCGCTGCCGTAATCGCGCTGTTGACCATAATCGCCCTGATGCAGACGAACCACTTTGCCGTCAATTAAATCTAACGCGGGGATAATCATTACATCTCCAGGAAGTTTTTCAGCAGCTGTGCGCCCGCTTTGCCCGAGCGTTCCGGATGGAACTGGACGCCGAAGAAGTTATCTTTCTGCACCGCTGCCGTGAAGGCTTCACCGTAGTGACACTGGGCGATGGTGCTGGCGTTGACCGGCATTGCGTAGCTGTGGACGAAGTAAAAGTAGCAACCTTCATCGATGCCACGGAACAGATGATTGCCCGCCTGCGCGGTAATCTGGTTCCAGCCCATGTGCGGCAGCGGCAGTCCGTGGGTGTCCATTAATGACACCGGCTCATCGATAATGCCCAGCGTCGGCACGCCACCGTTTTCATCGCTGCCGCGTCCCAGCAGCTGCATACCCAGGCAAATCCCCAGCACCGGCTGGGTGCAGGCTTTCACCAGATCGATCAGGTCACGCTCTTCCAGCTGATTCATTGCCGCCTGTGCGGTGCCCACGCCTGGCAGGAACAGTTTGTCGGCGCGCAGCACCACATCAGGATCGCGGCTCACTTCCGGGGTATAGCCCAGACGTTCAATCGCCCATTTCACCGAGGAGAGGTTGGCACAACCGGTATCCATGATCACCACGTTCATCACAGCACTCCCTTCGAGCTCGGCAGGGTATTGCCCTCAACGCGGATCGCCTGGCGTAGCGTACGACCAAAGGCTTTAAACAAACTTTCGACGCGGTGATGGTCGTTCTTGCCTTTGGTTTTCAGATGCAGGGTGCTCATCATGGCGTAAGAGAGCGAGCTGAAGAAGTGCTCGACCATCTCGGTGCTGAGGTCGCCCACGCGCTGATAGTTGAACTCCGCCTTAAACTCGATGTGCGGACGGCCGGAGATATCCAGCGCACAGCGCGCCAGACATTCATCCATCGGCAGCACAAAACCAAAACGGCCGATGCCGCGTTTGTCGCCCAGCGCTTTCAGCAGCGCTTCGCCCAGCGCCAGACCGGTATCTTCCACCGTGTGGTGATCGTCAATGTAGAGATCGCCTTTCACTTCGATATTCATGCGGAAGCCGCCGTGCACTGCAATCTGGTCCAGCATGTGGTCGAAGAAACCCACGCCGGTATTAATTTTGCTGCCGCCTTCGCGGTCCAGCCACAGTTCAACCCGCACCTGGGTTTCTTTGGTGTTGCGTTGCACCAGCGCATGGCGATCGCGCTGGGTCAGACGCTGCTGGATGGTCTGCCAGCTCTGGCCATCAGCGCCGTAGCGGATAGCCTGAATGCCCATGTTCTCCGCCAGCTGCACATCGGTCAGACGATCGCCAATCACATAGCTGCTGGCAGTATCCAGCGCACCCTCTGCCAGCCAGGCTTCCACCATTTTGGTTTTCGGCTTGCGGCAGTCGCAGTGATCATCCGGCATATGCGGGCAGATCAGCACATCATCAAACGCGATGCCCTGCGAGGTCAGAACCTGCATCATCAGATTGTGCGGGCCCTCGAAATCGGCCTGCGGGAAGCTGGGGGTGCCAAGACCATCCTGGTTAGTGATCATCACCAGACGATAACCGGCGGCCTGCAGCGCCAGCAGCGCCGGGATAACGTCTGGCTCAAAGGCCAGCTTATCCAGACGATCCACCTGAAAATCTTCAGGCGGCTCAGAGATTAATGTACCGTCACGGTCAATAAAAAGGGTCTTCTGGCTCATGCTTGCTCCACAGAAAAGGCTTGCAGCGCGGCGATCACTCGTTCGCACTCTTCACGCGTGCCGATGGAGATGCGCAGGCATCCCGACAGGCCCGGATTTTTGTTCTGATCACGCAGGATAATGCCCTGATCCCATAAGGTTTTGAAGACTTTTGGTGAATCGGTAAAGCGCGCCAGCACATAGTTGGTCTCGCTGGGGAAAACCTGCTCAACGCAGGCCAGCTGAGGCAGTTCGGACAGAAGCCAGCTGCGGTTTGCATTCAGCTCCGCAACATGTTCACGCATTAACGCAATACCCTGTTCACTCAGTGCCTGACCGGCCACATCGGCGACCGGCGTGGCCAGCGGATAGGGCGCGATCACCTTCATCAGCAGATCGATCACCGGCTTATTCGCCAGCGCAAAGCCACAGCGCAGGCCCGCCAGCGCAAAGGCTTTTGAAAGGGTACGCAGGATCACCAGATGCGGATAATCTTTCAGCCAGCCGGTCAGGGTTGCCTGCGGGCAGAACTCAATATAGGCCTCATCGGCCACCACCAGCGCTTTACCGGCTGTCATCGCCAGCAACTGACGAATATCATCCTGATTGATCAGATTGCCGGTCGGGTTGTTCGGGCTGCAGAGATAAACGACTTTGACGCCATCCAGCTGTTCCGCGATAGCGGGCAGGTTCAGCTGCCAGTCGCCCAGCGCAGGAACGGTACGGTATTCAATGCCGATGGTTTCGGCGCTGACGCTGTACATGCCATAGGTCGGTGGGCAGAACAGAATCGCATCCTGCCCCGGCTCACAAAAGGCGCGCATGATCAGTTCGATGGCTTCATCTGCGCCACGGCTGACCAGCACCTGCTCCGGCGTTAAACCTGCGTAAGCGGCATAGCGCTCAATCACTATTTTCGGCTGACATTCCGGATAGCGGTTCAGCGTCTGCTGCGACAGCTCAAATGGCACCGGCAGCGGAAACTCGTTGGCATTGAGCCAGACATCGCCGTTACCCCCCAGACGACGCGCCGACATATAGGGCGTCAGAGCGCGCACATTGGCGCGCGCCAGCTGCTCAATATCCTGACTCATGCTTGCTCCTTCAGTGCGGCAACGCGCAGGGTGACGGCATTTTTGTGGGCATCCAGCTGCTCGGCGGCGGCCAGCGTTTCAATCGTGGCGGCCAGATTCAGGAAGCCCTGCGGCGTCAGCTCCTGCACCGTCATGCGTTTCTGGAAATCGGCCAGGCCCAGGCTGGAACAGGTCGAGGTATAACCGTAGGTCGGTAACACGTGGTTGGTGCCCGAAGCGTAGTCGCCTGCGGACTCCGGCGACCAGTCGCCTAAGAATACCGAACCGGCGCTGGTGATTGACTCCACCAGTTCGCGCGGCTGGCGGGTCTGCAGAATCAGGTGTTCCGGGCCGTAAAGATTAGAGATGGCGACACACTGCTCAAGGTCGCGGGCCACAATCAGGCGGCTGCTCTCCAGCGCCTGACGCGCCGTGGCCGCACGCGGCAACTGCGCCAGCTGTTGCTCAACCGCCACCGCGACCGCGTCGGCCAGCTTTAACGACGGCGTCAGAAGAATCACCTGCGAGTCGGGGCCATGTTCGGCCTGTGAGAGCAGATCAGACGCGACAAACGCGGGGGTGGCACCTTCATCAGCAATCACCAGCACTTCTGACGGACCGGCGGGCATGTCAATCGCCGCGCCATCAAGACGCTGACTCACCTGACGTTTCGCTTCGGTCACCCAGGCATTGCCCGGACCAAAAATCTTGTCGACGCGCGGCACGGTTTCAGTGCCGAAGGCCAGCGCGGCGATAGCCTGCGCGCCGCCCACCTGGAATACCTCCTCTACACCGCACAGTTGCGCGGCATAGAGGATTTCATCGGCAATCGGCGGGGGTGAACAGAGCACGACACGGCCACAACCGGCGATACGGGCAGGTGTCGCCAGCATCAGCACAGTAGAGAAGAGCGGGGCGGAGCCACCAGGAATATAGAGTCCGACTGATTTCACCGGGCGGGTGATCTGCTGGCAGCGTACGCCAGGCTGCGTTTCCACATCCACCGGCGGCAGAATCTGCGCATTGTGGAACGTTTCGATATTCCCCACCGCGACGGCCATCGCCTGCTTCAGCTCGTCACTCAGGCGAGCGCTGGCTTCTGCGATTTGCTGCGGCGTCACGCGCAGGTTTTCCACCTGCGCGTTGTCGAAGCGGGCGCTGAACTCGCGCAGGGCGTCATCACCGTTCAGCTTTACCTGCTCCAGCACATTACGCACTGTCAGTGTGACGTTTTCAGACGCTGCGATGGCAGGACGTAACAGCAGCGCCTGCTGCTGTTCGGGGGTGCACTGCTGCCAGTCAATCGGGGTAGAAAAGGCCATGGCTTACTCCATCATCTTCTCAATAGGCAGCACCAGAATTGAACTGGCACCCAGCGCTTTCAGTTTTTCCATGGTTTCCCAGAACAGAGTTTCGCTGCTGACCATGTGCATGGCCACGCGGCTGACATCGCCTGCCAGCGGCAGGACGGTCGGGCGCTCAGCGCCAGGCAGCAGGCTGATCACTTCCTCCAGGCGCTCACTCGGCGCGTGCAGCATGATGTACTTCGATTCACGCGCTTTAATCACGCCCTGAATACGCGTCATCATCTTGTCGATCAACTCCTGCTTGGCGGCAGGCATCTCGCCGTCACGCTGAATCAACACCGCTTTTGAACGGTAGATCACTTCTACTTCGCGCAGGCCATTGGCTTCCAGCGTAGCACCGGTGGAGACCAGATCGCAGATGGCATCAGCCAGACCGGCGCGGGTCGCCACTTCTACAGAGCCGTTCAGTAAACAGGTTTTGAAGCTGACGTTTTTCTTGTCGAGGTACTGTTTGAGCAGGTGCGGATAGGAGGTGGCGATACGGGATTTATCGAGGCATTCCGGGCCGGTGTATTCGGCGTCTGTCGCCATCGCCAGCGACAGACGGCAGCCGCCGAAGTCCAGGCGGCGCAGCGTAAAGTAACGCGGATCGTCACCCTGGGCACGGCGCGAAAGCAGCTCTTCTTCCAGCACGTTCTCACCGATGATGCCTAAATCCACTACGCCATCCATCACAAGGCCAGGGATATCGTCATCACGCACACGCAGGATGTCGATCGGCATGTTCTCCGCAAACGCAATCAGGCGCTGTTGCTGAAGGTTGATTTTAACGCCGCAGCGCGCCAGCAGTTCGCGTGAATCATCACTTAAACGGCCGGATTTCTGCATAGCTATGCGTAAACGGGTGTTAT
>Ga0308161_1001827_pt1 | contig 24112 bp, 25 predicted proteins | sample PhyFR2_FD_201034 | JGI IMG/M metagenome (GOLD analysis project Ga0308161, IMG submission 201034) | Phyllosphere microbial communities from UC Gill Tract Community Farm, Albany, California, United States - DLSLF.R2 | ecosystem: Host-associated > Plants > Phyllosphere > Unclassified | place: USA...
CCGGTCAACTGCCGCAGACGCCGGAAACGGTCGCCCGGCTCGTCGCCGCTCTGCAAGGGACGTATAAGGACCTGGTCCTCCAGCTCGTGACACGTCCGTCCGACAGTGCGCTGCCGGCTGACGCCAATGTCCTGATCGCCCAGTTGCTCGGCGCAACCGATTCGCTGATTGACGTCTTACCGGAACGGCAAGCGGTAATCGAAAAACCGACGCTCAGCAACGTCATCGCACTCGACGTCGCCCGCGCGACACTTCCGACACACCATGACATCGATCAGGCGACACCGGTCGCCCTCCGGCAAATCGCGGCGCACTTACCACAGGACGTCCAACCGGACATCCTTGCCCGGATCGACCGCGGTGACCTCCCAGAGGTCCGGGAGCAACTGCGGTCTTATTTTCCGAGTGAACGACCGGTATTGGTGGAACGGCCGGCACCAAGTAAACTCGAACAATTGACGGCTGTCATCGCTCAGGCACAGGCAACGCCGACGGAAAAAAACATTCCGGCCCCATCTGTTGCCGCCGTCCGGTCGAATCTGACGGTCATCGCTGAAGTAACACCGCGGCTGGCGGAAGTGACCAATGATTTCCGCAGCCAACAGCGGACAATCGTCTCGCAACTGCGGCAAATCGAACCGCTCGTCGAAGAACGGCCGCTCCAGATGGCCCAAGTCATCGAAAGTACGGCGAACCGGCTGCGGCAAACGTTCCAGCAGACCGATGCGATGTTACATACGAGCATGCGTGACGAAAAACAACTGATTCAACTGTTGTCGAAACTCGAACGCGGAACGGAACTGGCGCTGCTCGGACGCGGGACGGACGCGAAAGCCGTCGTCCAGGAAGTCCGTCTGGCGCTCGAAGCATTCCGCTATACCCCGGCAAACGTCCGGACCGCCTACTTACCGGAACTGAATCCGGGCTTACGTCCGGCTGTTGCAAACCCGCAACAAACGCCGGTCCTGCAGACCAACCCGTCCGGTCCAGCAAATCAGCCGCCTTCAACCACACAACGACCGATTCCATACGAGCCGGGACAAAACAGTCCGCGTGTCTTACAGGAGACGGTCCAAAAAACGCTCCAACTGCAGACAGCCGAGCTGAAACTTGCAGCACCGGCGGCGAATCCCGAAGCCGCCAAACTACAAACGTTTCTGAATACCCAGCAACAGGTCAATAAACCGGACAACAACCAGCAACTGCAACAACTGTTGCTCGCCCTGCCCGTCCAGCTCGTCGAAGGAACGGCCGGACTGCACGTCCACTTACAAAATAAACGACCGGATGAAGTGATCGACTGGGAAAACAACACGTTATACGTCCAGCTCGAGACCCCTCGCCTCGGCGACATCGGCGTCCGCGTCGAAACCGTCAACCGGAAGATGCAGATCACGATTGAAAATGATTTCCCGCTTCTCGAGCGTCTGGCAACACCGTTTCTTGAACGGACGACGGAAGCCCTGCAGGCGACCGGCTATCAGAACGTCCGCATCCGCTTTGATGCCTTTACGAAAGATCATGCGACACCGGAAACCGTCAAACCGGACGAGACACCGACCGGTTACGACTACCGGATTTAAGGAGGCCCTATGTATCAGAAAATCGATTTAAAACACCGAAAATCAGCGGCCGTCCTCCGGTATGATGAAGCGTCGGGCAACGCCCCGATCGTCGTCGCCCGGGCAACGGGTGCCGCAGCCGATCGGATTTTACAGGAAGCCCGTGCCAGCGGCGTCGCGATTGAACAGGATACGTCGCTGCTCGGTCATCTGCTCGACCTGGATCTTGGAACGGCGATTCCGCCGCAATTGTATGATGTAATGGCCGAATTGTTATTATTGATTGAAGAACTTGATCACGCGAAAGGACGGAACTCATGACCGAACAGGAACTGTATCAAATGACTCCCCAACAGTTGACGGAGACGATGTTAAAAGGTCTCGTCTTTCAATATGAGCAGGCGATTCTCAATCGCGACGAGCACCGGTTCGATACCGTCAACGTCCGTCTGCAAAAAGCCTACCAATTGCTTGAAAAACTGCAGGCCGGTCTGAACGACGAAGGTGGCATCATCACGGCCCAGCTCGATCAACTGTATTATTACTTAGCGGAACAGACGTTACAGGCGTATCTTAAACCGACACGTCTCGAAGAACTGCTGCAACTGACGGAAGAACTGCTCGTTACCTGGCAGGCAGCCAGTCTGAAGAAAGACCGTCCCCTCGTTCGGGCGGCACACCATGAGCGTTACGAAGGGATGGACTATTAATGCGGATTTCAAACAATGTACAGGCTTTGAAAGCCTACCGAAACTTAAGTGCCAATCAGATGAACGTCAAGACGACGATGGACAAACTGTCGAGTGGTCAAAAAATCAACCGCGGTGCCGACGATGCAGCCGGTCTCGCCATCTCGGAAAAGATGCGTAACCGTCTCAAAGCACTTGATAAAGCGGAACAAAACGTCCTTGACGGGATTTCGATGGTCCAGACGGTCGAAGGCGGTCTCGGCGAGACACACAATTTGTTACAACGGATGCGGGAACTGGCAGTGCAAGCCGGGAACGGAACCCTTGCGACGGAAGACCGGACGGCGATCCAGGAGGAAATCAACCAGTTGACGAATGAAGTCTCACGGATTGCCGAGACGACACAGTTCAACGGTAAAAAACTACTGACCGGTGCTTACGATAAAGACAATGCTGTCTTCATTCAGACGAATGCCGGCGCAAGTGAAGGCATTTCTTTAACAATCGATGATATGCGGGCGCGTAACATCGGCATCGCCTCGACGACACAACCGAACGAAAACGTTCGCGCCCTCGATTTCCCGAGTGACGACGGTCAGCCGGAATACGCCCTCAGCGTCATGACGAGTGATGATGCCGAAGAGGCAATCAGCCATTATACGAAAGCAATCGATGCGATTTCCCAGCAACGGGCACAGCTCGGAGCTGTTCAAAACCGTTTCGAAGCGATGTCATCCGTCCTCAGCGTCAGCAAGGAAAACCTTACAGCGTCCGAGTCGCGGATCCGTGATACGGATATGGCACGGGAAATGATGGAGTATGCCAAATACAACATTCTCAACCAATCCGGTATGGCGATGATTGCCCAAGCCAATGCCTTGCCGCAAGGCGTCTTACAACTACTCAACTAATCGAAGGAGGAATCACTGATGGACATCCGGCGCATCCAAGAAACAAGCCGCCTGCAGACACCGAAGACCGGACCACGTGAGGTCGAAGCCTCGACGACGTTTTCGGCGTTAATGCAGGACAAACGCGAACATAAAGGGTACGAACGCCTGCAACAAAAACTGATGCTCGTCGAAGAGCACGGTCAGTTGCTCGCGGAAAGCCAAACAATTGAGCATCTCGAAGCCTATAAAGAAAAAATCAAAGACTTCTTAAAAGATGCTCTCGACCAATCGCAACAACTCGAAGAAAAACGTGGTTTTAACCGCCGCGGCCGCACGAAAATCTACAAAGTCGTCGAACAGGTCGACACGAAATTACTGCAGTTAACCGACACGGTCATTTCCGGCGAATCCCGCCGACTGGAGATTCTTGATCAGATCGGTGAAATCAAAGGAATGCTCGTCAACGTATTTGTCTAAATTCATCTCGAGGAGCACGTATCATGCCCGATCTTTATCTTAAAAAATGCCGTTGCCCCTACTGTCTCAAAGAAACGGAGACGAAACGTGTCCTGAGCCGTCACATCCGCGTCGACAAGACGGATAGGGACGGTATGATTCACTACCAAGGACCAAACGTCTACTTTTATGAACCGGTTCAGTGCAACCACTGCCGGTTTTTATTTCACGATACGTTCGGCAAGTTACCGCTCGATGTCCGGGAAACACTCGCCGTCAACATCCTGCCGACGTTACCAATCCTGCCGTTTGCTGCAACCGAACGGACGGCGGAACAAGCGCTCCAACTTTATAAACTCTGTCTCTACACGGCACAAATCACCCGTCAAAAAGACGCCGTTCAGGCGATGCTCGGCGTCCGGATTGCCTGGCTGTATCGTTTGATCAGCAATCACGAACAGGAACTGCTCTGGATGGAGCGGGCTGTCGTGAAGTATGAAGCACTTTATGAATCGTATACCGATCCGGTCGACACCGGAATCCCGGAAGATGTCCTGTTGCTCCGACTCGCCGATCTGTACGCCGTCCTGGAACGGACGTCAGAAGCGCGGACCTGGTACAGCATCCTTTTCCAAAGCAAAACAGCCTCGGACCGGATTAAAAAAGATGCCCGGCAGCACTGGGAACTGTACCGGGAACAGCACGACCTCTAACCCTGTTCGTCTTCGATGTGCGAGATGAAACAGGGTTTTCTGACTTCATGCCGAAACAGAACTATAACTACTTTATTCAGAAAGGAGGCGAACCCATGACCCGACGCTCCGCCCTCATCCTGTATCTCGGTCTCATCTATTTGATTTTATTCACCACGTTTGATCCCGCCCTCACACCGATGATTGCCGGCATCAGTACGTTAATCGGTTTAAGCTATTGTGCCCGCTTGGCTTATCTCTACTTTCTTAAGCCGTCCGAGCACACATATCGTTTGATCGGTCAGGCCGTGTTGCTGTTTTGGCTTGGTCTTGTCATCAACTTCGTATTGGCTTTATTACCGGACCGGTTTCATCCTGTCTGGTCGGATGCACTGGCAAACGTCACGTTGACGCTCTTTTTATTCATGACGGCGCTTGTTCTGTTCCGGCTGATTGACTGGTCGTCGTTCCAGCAAAACCGCTTGCTGTATCTCGACGGTTTTATCCTGTTTGGCATGGTGTTCGTCTTCAGTTATGTCCTGATTTTACGACGACTCCCCGATTTTGCCCGGACGCCGCTTGAACTGGTCGCGATGACGGTGTATTGCTGTTGTTTTTCACTCCTGTTACTGGCCTTTTTAATGCTCTATACGACCGGACTGCGCGGGAAAACACAGCATCTTTTGATCCAGGCGGTCACCCTGTTCTGCGTGACGAACCTTGGGTATTATATCTTTTTAGTCCGCAACCAACTCGATCTCGCAGCGTTCTTTTTACCGCTTTATCCGGTCAGCCTTTGGGGTCTGTTGCTGTATTTCCGTGATGCGCCTTCTGTCGCGTCCGGACAGCGGCAATTGTCACGACCGTACCTACCTTACCTCAGTCTTGTTTCGCTGTTGATCTGGATTACATTTTTTGATGTTCCCCGGATCGTTTACCTCTTAGCGGTGACGATTTTATTTTCACTGTTCTTGATGCGCCAAGTCCTATCGGAACGGTTGAACCGACAACTGTTGCAGGAACACGAAGTCGTCCAACTCGATCTCGCCGATCGGGTCAAAGCAAAAACCGCCCTGCTCGAAATCCGGAAAGAAGAGTACCGCCGGCTGTTTTTAGACCATCCGCAACCGATTCTCCAAGTCACACGTACCGGCGCCGTGCAAGCGATGAATCCGGCGGCACACGTCAGTTTCGGCGAACAGGTCCCGGAACGTTTATTGGATCAGGTGCAGCAGAAAATCACTCGACTGGAAAGCAGCTTGAAACTGCTCTTACAGGACCATGATCTGACCTATGAAACGACGTTGATTCCGGTGCCGGACCAGGATTATGTCTATGTGCTTTTATCAGATATTACGGAAAAACTCGAGCAACAACAGTGGCTGGAGGAACTCGGCTATCACGATGCCTTGACACGGTTACCGAACCGCCGGTATTTTGAAGACTTCCTGCAGGAACGACTGACACAGATTGAAGCCGGTTCGTTGCTGTTCGTTGATCTCGACGGTTTCAAGCAGGTCAATGATTCGTACGGTCATGATGCCGGTGACTACGTCCTGCAAGATACGGCGAACCGACTCCGGCTCCATCTCGAGGAACACGAAGTCGCGGCCCGGCTCGGCGGTGACGAGTTCATCGTCTTCTTACCCCGTTCGAAAGCAGAAACGATTCGCTACACGGAAGACTTAATTGATCAGCTCAACCAACCGTTCTGGTTCCAAGGGACGGCGATGTCGGTTACACCGTCAATCGGGATTGCCCGCTATCCGGAAGACGGCGCGACGACAAGTCTGCTGTTAATCCGGGCCGACGAAGCAATGTACAGCGTCAAGCAACACGAGAAAAATGCCTATCGCTTCAAATGAAAAGGACCTCCCGCAATGGAAGGTCCTTTTTCGTTACAACGACTCGCGCCGATATTTTTCTTCTTCATAAGCATCCGGCAAATCAGAAATCGGCCGTTCCGCCTCTTCCCACGATTCCGACTCGACATCCGGTTCGATGAACTGATCGTACGAGCCGTCGGAGCGATAAAATGGTTTAACGACTTTTCGTTTCTTGTCTTCACGTTTTGTCACACGCGATCCCTCCCTAAGCACAGAAAGTTACTGACGAGAATCAAAATACGGTGAAAAACTGCTTTCGACTTCTTCATACGGATCGATATACGATTTCCGACTCGTTTTCGTCTGACGCAATTGATTGATTTGTACCCCTAATTTAGCGGTTTCTGAAGATAATTTCAAGTCGATTTTTCGACTGTCGGCGACAAGCTCTTGAATGACGGCTTGATTGGCACCGGCGAGTAAGTTCGAGTGCGCTGCAATGAACGCTTCCCGTTCATTCAACAAGTTCTGAATCTTCAGCAACCACTCATCATAGACTTCTTCTTCCGGTGTCTGCTCCAGCAGTTCCATCAGATGTTTTGTCTTCAGACGGAGCGGGTCGAGCGGACTCATCGTTGACGCGCGAGCTTCATCGCTTCTTTCCATGTCTCGCGGAATTCTTCCGCAAAACCGATTACTTCATCGATGGCGACAACGTCATTTTTGACATTAGCGTCAATCAGACGGCCCTGCATGTAGTCATAGAGGTTATTTAAGTCTTTCGATAAGGCAATCGATTGGTTGAGCGTCAGTTGTAACTCTAAGATAATCGCCTGTGCTTTTTGGATATTCGTATTTTTTTGTTCAATCAATCCTTGTTCAATTGAACGTTTGGCAAGCATCGAGAACTTAATCAGTCCTTCATACAGCATTAACGTCAAATCTTGCGGTAGTGCTGTCGTAACAGAATTCGTTTGGTACGTTGCATACGGGTTTGCCATCTGAAGTCCTCCTTATTGTCCTAAGTATGAAGCGAGGGTCGCCGACTGGCTGTTCGCCTGGTTCATCGCCTGTTCCATCGCCGCAAAGCGACGGTAGTAGGCATTCTCTTTTGTTTTTAACTTGTCTTCCCATGTGAGCATACTCTTATCGAGATCGGCTAACGATTTACCTAAACGATAAGTCGTTGCGACAGCTCCATCTAGACCGGCAACTTTCGAGATTTTATCACGCATTATTGCCGCAAATCCTTGAATTTGCCGGACAAATCCATCGATTCCACCAGGATTCGTTGTAACAGAACCATCGGGATTTTTAACCGGTTCCGGTGCATCCGCTGTGAATAGCTTGTAGACACCTTCCGGCTGTTCCTCGAGCATTTTTTTTAATTTGATTTCATCAATTGCTAATTTCCCACCATCTCGGAAGTCACTCGTTGACGTAATTCCTATCTGCGACATATAGTTTAATCCCACTATTTTTGAGTCAAGCTCATAAGAATAGCCCGTATCAATTTTTGAAGAAATGACGCTTCGGAAAGAAATCATTCCATCACGGAGAAAACTATCATTTTTCAAAACGCCGCTCATTGCTTTCTCTTCCCATTTCTTGACTTCGTCTTCACTCAGTTCTTTGCGTTGCGCATCTGTCAACGGTTGGAAGTCGCGGTACTTCTCTTCGCGAACTTTTTTATTCATCTTATCAATCAAGTCATTATACTTATCGACAAACTTCTTGATGGAATCAAAGTTTGCCTGTGTATCGAGTTTCGTATTGATTGTTGTGGCTGTTGTCGACGTGCCGTTTAAGGTAATCGTCAGACCATTTTGTGTAAATGTATTTGTTTTTTGTTCCAGTGCTGTTCCACCGATGCTATAAATTGCATTTTTCCCCGCGACTTCAGTTTTAATGGGTTCCGTACCAACAGCCGGCGTATTTTTATCCGTCCACGAAATTTCGTTGGATGCAGCGAGCTCACCAGTACTCTGGCGTGTTAGAACTAGTTTTCCGGTAATATCATTGAAGACAGCACTTAGACCGATTGACTTATCACTATTAATTTTCGAGACGAGGTCACCAATCGTTGCAGTCCCATCAAACTTCATTGTCACTGGTGTACCTGTCGTTCCATCCGCTTGGTAAGTTGATAGTTCCAGCTCCATATTACCGGCACCGTCTTTTCCAACAAGTCCACTGGCATCAAGTTTTGTTTGACTAGAAACAGCTCCTGATAGTGAGCTATTACGAGAAATAACAAGTGAAGAAGCTGACGCAAGTTGCGTTACACTGTCGATTGTGACACTGCCTGCCGTTGCTGTTGGACTTGCACTCACGGAGACTTTTGATGCGTCCGAACTGCTTGCCGTCTTCGCTGTATAGTTTTTGGATAACAACATATCGCTTGCTGCTGTCCGTAAATCAAGCAAACCACGGTTCATTTCGCGGTAAGCATCGCGTTGCCATGTCAAAGTCTGTTTCTTTTGTGACAGACGATCGACCGGCGCACGTTCCGCCTGCATTAATTGTTTGATCATCGTTTCTGTATCAATCCCACTTGCTAGACCACTGAGACGTATTCCCGCCATCCAATCAGTCCTTTCCGTTAAATCCGTTTATTAATCAATTGGTTAAATTCCATGAAAGCCGCAAAAAAATCGAGTTCCTTTTTACTCGGAATCTCTTGAACGACATTATTATTTGTATCGACGACTTGAATATAAAATTCATTAAGTTTTTCATGTTTGACGAACTTTAAGCCGGTTCGTTGTGCTTCGAGCTGGACGTTTGCCTTTTCGATAGCGGTTTCAAGCTTAGTAATATGTTGTGGCGTCGGCAAGATGACGATGCCGTCCTGTGCCAAATCTTCTTGATTCGCTTCAACGAAGACATTCCGTGTCGCTTCGTAAGGTAACACATTTTCAGGTAGGTGAAGCCGAATTTCCGTATTGATGGAATTCATGGACAAACACTCCTTTTTCTTCTCTATGTAGTATATCGGTTTGGACCATTCTTTTTATTAGTTTTATTTTAAAGTTCTCAAAATCGGGAATAAAAGAACATACGTCCTTTTTGAGATGAACTGAGCCCTAGAGTTTGGACAGTTTAATAAAAGCACCCTTAACGTTTTAAGCTGCTATGAGATGGCTTCGGTATTGTACCGGAGTCATCTTTTGTAGTTTCCATTGTCTTCGTTCGCTATTGTAGTAATCAATATAAGCATCGACCATGGCACAGACCTCATCGAGGTCAGATGCTAATTTATAATCGACATAATCTTTCAAGTGCCCAAAGAACGATTCCATCGGGGCATTATCCAGGCAGTTTCCTCTACGAGACATGGATGAAGCATTCCCATCTCACGGATGCGTGTTTGATAAGCAGGATGCGTATAATGGAATCCTTGATCGGAATGCATCATGGCTTCCGGGTGTATATTCCCTTGAAGTCGTTCTGCGAGTTTATTCGTTGTATGAAGGACAAGTTCCATATGGAGGCTTGTAGATAGATGATGTGCCATAATTTCACGTGTAGCGACATCTTTCACACAAGAGAGATACACAGTTTGCCCAGATCGAATACGCAGATAAGTGATGTCTGTAACGAATACCTTACCAGGCTCTCCTTGATCGAACCGACGGTTCAAGTGGCTCGGTACAGTCTTATGTTCATATGTCGCTTTAGCGATTTTACGATAAGCGTTCTGCCTACGGATTTTCGTCACGATTCCAAACTTCCTCATGAGACGCAAAATACGTTTATGATTCATCGGTCCCCCCATAAGATCAAGCATCTCCATGTAAAGACCATGATAGCCGATTTTTCCCTTGTGACGATCATGAACACTTTTCAGAAGTAGGTAGTCCGCATAGTCGCGTTCTTCACGAAGGGAAACACTATCCGTACGTGCGAGCCAGGCGTAATAACCACTGCGGCTCACTTCAGCGAGCGTACATAGATCCGTCACGAACCGCCCAGATGATTGTTTCCGTAAGACAATATTGATTGCCTGATAGCGCTCAGATGCGGTTAGTTTCGATGCTTTGCCTCTCTTTCGAGAGCGTCGAGCTTTTTTAGTAATTCGTTCTCCGCTGTGAGGTACTTTATTCGTGCTTCAGCTTTCGCAAGGCGTCGTTCGACGGAATCGTCTTTTTTCGGTCGATCTCCAAGATTTGATTTTCCACGTCTCTCATTCAAGAGTCCTTCTTCTCCATAAATGCGATAGGTCTTCCTCCATCGTTTCAACGCTTCGTTCGTTGTTCGCTTACCAATCATGTCCAGGTCAAAGCCGCTTTCCTCAAAGATTTGAATCGGTCGCTTACCAGCTAAATTCTCACGTACAGCGTGAATCTTAAATTCTCCTTTGTATTGAATTGTACGATCTGATACCGAGGCTACGTGAAGATTCGCTTCAAGTTGTCTGATTTGATCTGGATTGAAGGTGCGTCTGTTCATGAATAGTTCTCCCGTCTAAATTGAATAGGTACAGTATATCGATTTCTTTAAACACAAAAAACCCCGAATGGGGTCTTTTATCAAGTGTCCACCATTCAGGGTTCAGTTCAGAGGAGCTTTTACTATGCTGATTGATACACTATCAAATGCTCAACAAACTGTTCTGTTAGCAAATATTTTAGCAGATGGTGAAATCACGAAATATTATCCAAAATCCCGCCGGAAAAATAATAGATATCGAGAGGACTTTGGTGAGTCACAGCGATTTTACCGAGAATGGAAGCAACGGCAACTTTCCGAAATCTTATACATTCGGCAAAACAATCTTGTCTATAAGTCACTTCCATTGATGACAGAGCTGTACCCACACTTTTATCGACATCATAAAAAGGTAATTCCATTTGAACTGCTCTCGCGTTGTGCACATCCGCTATTTTTACTGACACTCTATTTAGATGACGGCTCACTTATGATTTCTAAGCGAACAAACAAATCTAATCAATTATATGTCACACCTTCCATTGCCCTCTATTTGCAGTCGTTTTCAAAAGAAGAATTGATTCCTTTCTGTAATTGGTTGAATCAGACATTCCATCTCAACGTTCGTTTATCAGGAACACCAAATAGTTGTGGTTATTTCTTAAAAACGACTCGTGTCACAGATGCCCTTGCATTTTTAGAACAAGTTTTCCCCTATACAGATACCTTACCAAACTTTACTTATAAGTTAGACTGGACAGCTCGTCTCAATCAACTTCAGCATGATCATCCACAGCATCATGTACTCTCCTCAAAGCCTTCTCATCCATATACATCAGAAGAATGCACTACCATTTTAGAGCTCAAAGCAAATGGATGGATAACACAGGAGATCGCTGAAAAACTTAACCGGACGTATTGGTCGGTCACCTATAAATTTGGACAACTAAAAAAGGCCATGGAACAAGTCCATGACCTTTAAATAAGCTATACGACCAATTACGATTAACGGAGTAATTGGAGAACGCCTTGCGGCTGTTGGTTCGCTTGCTACGCGCATTAACTTTCGTTAATGATAAGACTATATCTTCATCCTAGTTGTACTAGGAGCTGGGCGCTTCCCCCGCCGTTTACGGAGTACGGATTTCATAACCATCGGACATGTCCATTAGGTCGTCTATCCTAGTCGTTGAACCTTCACCAAGGTTTCCCTACAGGTGCTTGGCTGCTGATTATCCAATCCTTGACGTTTTTCAAAACGCTCACGCTCGCCGTTTCCAGCCACGTTGTCGTACATCAAGGCTCTCAGGAGTTCCAGCAATTCACCCAGTCATGCTCTGATCAGTTACCCAATCAGACGCCCGGTGGAATCAAATTACCGAAGGAGTTGAAGAACGCCTTGAGGTGTTTGATTCGATTGAGCCAACATTGCTTGTGCAGCTTGCGCAAGAATCGAGTTCTTTGTTTGGTTCATCATTTCTTTTGCCATATCAACGTCACGAACGCGTGATTCAGCCGCTGTCAAGTTTTCAGAAGATGTTCCGAGGTTATTGATTGTATGTTCTAATCGATTTTGGTATGCCCCCATTTTCGAACGTTCCGCTGAAACCATTTTAATCGCATCATCCACTACTTTGATGGCTGCGTTAGCATCTGTTTGTGTAAGCACTCCACCACTAGTCGCGGTAGTTACATCTTGTTTTAAAGAACTTACTGATGTGAGTGTTCCACCAATTACTCCAGCAGTAATTTTCAATGCGTCATCAACATCGACAGTACCGCTACCATCAGCAACTGTTATTGCAGTAGCAGTAAGATTTTCAAAACCAATTTTCCCATCTGCCTTGACAGTAGCAGATACAAGATTTTTCAAAGCAGCATTTCCTTGAATTTGATTGTTAATAGCACTAACAACTTCTTCTACACTTCCATAATCTTGATCAAGTGTAACTGTTGCCGTATCCGTACCATCTGTAAGAGTAAATGCAGAATCTAATGAACCAGAGAAATCTGTAACTACTGAAGCAGTTGAAACAAGACCATTTCCTGATTTTGTTCCAATAGCACTAGAACTCATATCATTAAACTGAACATCCATCGACTGCCCAAGATTAGCACCAATGTGAATTTTTTCATTTAAGCTTCCACCAAGAAGGTTTTTTGTATTGAATTCAGTATTTGTAGAAATACGATCAATTTCGTCTACTAGCTGATTCATTTCTTTTTGGATTTCTTTACGGTCATCATCGGTAGCTGTTCCGTTAGCCGCTTGAACTGAAAGCTCCCGTTGACGTTGAAGAATACTATGAGTTTCATTCAGTGCGCCTTCAGCTGTTTGAATCATCGAGATACCATCTTGAGCATTTTTAGACGCTTGATCAAGTCCACGAACCTGAGCACGCATTTTTTCAGAAATAGCAAGGCCAGCTGCATCGTCACCTGCACGGTTAATGCGAAGACCTGAAGCCAGTTTCTCCATTGATTTACCTTGAGCAGCAGTTGCGCTCGAAAGTTTGTTGTGTGTGTTAAGTGCTGTAATGTTGTGATTGATAATCATTTTGAGTTTCCCTCCATAGGAATAATTTTTTTGTCTCTTTGAAGATCCGTCTTCGCTGAGATGTGCCCCCTGGCCGGCCCAAGAGTAGCACGGTGGTTGTAGTCGATGACTGCTTCCACTCTATATATCGTCGTCGTGTCGAAATGTTTAACAGTTTCTCTCAAAAAAAATAAAAAACTTCAAACAAAAATCGCAGACGCTGTTTCCGTCTGCGATTTCTGATTTAAAGACGCGTCGCGCCTGTCTCTTCCTGTAATTGTTCGGCAACCGCAACCAGTTCTTCCATCGCACCGTTGACTTCACCAAGTGAAGCCGCTTGATGGCTTGATGCCTGCAAGACCTGTTCAGCATGTTTCGATGCTTCTTCAACCATCGCGAGGATATTCGCCGTCGTCAAACCGACCTGATCAATTTCCTTATCCGACTTAATGACGAGTTGATCAACCGATTGAACACGCGAATAGACACTTTCCGTCGACTGATGAATCTCTTCAAACGACGAACCGGCTTGTTCGACGAGTCCGACACCGGTCGCAACTTCTTTTTGGACGTCCGTCATCGCATTAGCTGTATCGTTAACAAGACGTTTAACACCGGAAATTAAATCCGTGATTTCTTTGGCTGATGTTGCTGTTTGTTCAGCCAGTTTCTTAACTTCTGCCGCAACAACGGCAAAGCCACGCCCGGCGTCACCGGCCCGTGCTGCTTCAATCGAGGCGTTGAGACTGAGTAAGTTCGTTTGGGCCGAGATGTCACTGATAACATCGGTAATCCTCGAAATTTCACCTGTCATACCCGTTAAACGACTGTTCAATGTTGCTGATTGTTCCATCTTACTTGAAATCATATGCATCGCTTCAACCGAATCGGTTGCGAGTGTCTTACCGTTCTCGGCTTCCGTCTGCATGACGGTCGCTGATTTCAACGCTTCATTCATTTCTTTTGCGACTTCATCCATCGTCCGTTTAACGGCGCCGAGCGCGTCCATCGACAAGTAGGCTTGATCAACGTTTTCGTTCATCTTCGTCGAGAGCTCCGCCATCGCCGACTGAATGCTTTCACCGGATGCATTGCCTTCCTGGACAGCCGCCGCAATTTCCTGTGCCGATGCTGTCAGTTTGTCACTCGAATTGCCCATCTGTGTTGCCTGTTTGCGGATATGTAAGACCATGACTTCAAGTTCATGCATCAATTGATCGACTTCGTCGCCACGTTTTGCTTCTTCGAAATCAACATTAAAGTTACCGTTTGCGACTTCACGTGCCGTTTCCGTCGCCTTTTCAATCGCTTTGATCGGTTGACGGAGAATCAATTGGATCAATGCTGAACCAATAATGGATAAAACTAAGCCAATCCCGGCGCCGAACCAAATCGATGTTCCGTCCGCCACGTTTAATCCCCGGTGCAGGAACAACGTCAACTGTGCTGAAATTCCGCCTGTGATGACCGAAATCGCCAGTACCCAGACAAACAACCGCATCTTTAAATTTTTCCGTAGCATACTCATCTTCGAAACTCCCTTTCCTGTTTCAAATCTCATCACCTTCTTTATCGGTCACTTCTGAGAACGCTTTAATAGGATTGACCTGATTTTGTAGTTCACGCTTCTCACGCTTTCGTCACATCTGGAACAGACATCACAAAAAAACATCCAATCAATGCTTCATCATATGAAAGCAGTTGACTGGATGCCAGTTCGTTTCATCTATTACTTACGGTCAATCTCAACGTATTTGTACGAAATATCTGTTCCGACATTATGACGGGCGAGGTTTTTGACTTCCGTGTTTTGAAGGAAGGCATTTTTTCGTTGGTAAACCGGTGAAATCGCTTGATCGTCGAGTAACATCGTTTCCGCTTCGCTCAACAGTTCGAGACGTTTTTCCTGATCGAGTTCGTTTTCCGCCTGTTTCAAGAGTTTGTCATACTGTTTGTTCGAGTAATCCATCATGTTAAACGGATTGCCTGTCATGAACAGGTTCAGGTACGTTGTTGCATCCTGATAGTCCGGAGCCCAGCTCGCGAGTGACAAGTCATAGTCCCCTCGTCCTTCACGCGCCAATCGTTCTTTTTTCGGCAGTGACAGCAGTTTGACATCGACGTTTTGTTGTTTCAGTGAACCTTGGATGTACTCACCGATTTTTTTCGAGACATCGTCATCTTCAATAATCATCGTCAACTCGAGGTTTTGATCAGCCAGCACTTGTTTCGCTTGTGCCGCATCAAACGAGGATTCGATTTGACGGGTCTTGTCATAGTTCGGATCAAGCTCTTGCGGCACGATGTAATCTGCCGGCAGTGAACCGTTTCCGAGTAACGTTTCCGTCAGTGCTTTTTTATCGTAGGCCTCGTCAATCGCCTGGCGTGTTTTCTGATCTTTCAGCGCGTCCGTTTTTTGATTCATCCGGATGAAGAACATCCGTGAGTCGCTGAACGTGTTGTACTCTTTTTTATTTTTGTACGTGACGACGTTTTCTGAGTTGAGTGGTGCAACGTCGAGTTCGCCTGTTTCAAACAGGTTGATTGCAAGCATCGGGTCCTTGATGATTTTGACATCGACTTCGTCAATCTTGACGTTTTTCCGGTCGGCGTAATCAGCGTTTTTCGCAAGCGTATAACCTTGCTCCGCCTGATATTTCTTGAACGTAAACGGTCCGTTGTAGACGTTTGTTTCCGGGTCCGTTCCGAACTTGTCGCCTTGCGCTTTGACGATGTCTTCCCGGACTGGCATGTATGTGCCAAACGTCGTCATGCTGAGGAAGTACGGTGTCGGGCGTTTGAGTTCGATTTGTAACGTTTCGTCGTCGATGACTTTCGTTTCCTTAACCGGCTCAAGCAGATATGCGAACGGTGAATTCGTGTCGATGACGCGCTCATATGCATAACGGAAGTTTTCCGCTGTAACCGGCTTGCCGTCCGACCATTTGGCATTCGGGTCGAGCTTAAACGTATAGACTTTTCCGTCTTCCGACACGCTATGCGACTTCGCTGCTGCCGGGACCAGTTCATTGTTTGCATCAAAGCGGTAGAGTCCTTCATAAATCTGGTTAAAGATATTTGATGTGATGGCGTCTGCCGGGTCGACCGACAAGAGGTCATAACTTTCCATCGTGTGCAGGACTTTCTTGTCATTCTTATTTGGTGTTGCTTGTTCTGTATCCGTTGTCGAGCATCCTGCAAGCAGGAACGCCGTACTTGCCGCCGCGATCAATGTCTTTTTCATGAATAATTCCTCCTAAAGATAATGTGCGTTGGATGATTCGGCGTTCCTTGACGTAAAACAAAAGACGCCCTCTATGCATAGCAAAAGCTGATGCATAGAGGACGCCTGTATCCGCGCGGTGCCACCTCTAGTTGAGATTAAAAATCTCCTCTTGTCGCTGGTCCAACAACCAGCTAGCCCGGTAACGGGGGCAACCGTCCTGTCTACTGAATCGTTCAACAGGCTCTCAGCGGTCCATTCCCTGATCAGCTTACCGCGTCAGGCTCTCACCTTTCCTGACTCGCTTTGTCGGCAGTGTTGACGGTACTTACTCCGCGTCGTTGATTTGTTTGATATGGCTTAACTTGTTGTTTACTTTACACGGCTTGTTTTGTCCTGTCAACGAAAAAAACTTAGAACGGATGGTCTTCTTTGCGTTCCTGTTCTTTCCGGACCGGACGCGGACGGATCGGTTCGACGCGTTCCACATGTGTCCGCGTAAGAATCCGACTTCCGAATGCCGCATCCAGTAAAATCGTGATTGCTGCCGCCATATGCAACAGCATCCCGACGACCGGAATGACACCGACTGTCGACGCGACAATTCCGACGATGTTCCCTTTTGACACTCGACCCGCTCGTGCCGTCAAGACGACGACCACGATGTGAAACGCGAGCATTAACCAAAGGGCATTGTAACCTGAGAAAATGACAATCGAACCACCTAAAAACGGAATCCCGAGCACCGCTTCCATTCCACCTGATACCCACTTCAACGTCCGTAATGAATCCTGTCGACCGTTCATGACGTCGCCTCCTCTTTTTTTCCATATGTGTAGTATACGACAAAACCGAGAGAAGGTTTCAGATTTCCTTTAGATTATGAACTTGTTTTTTTATTTCATCTTTTCACTGTACCTGAACCAATTTTCCATGTAAAAATTTCCGGTGTCCGGGCGCGACTCCTACGGGAAAAGGAAGGGCTTGTCCCTTCCGTCAGGAACAGGCAAGACCCGGTCGTCCGAAGAGGACGATCGCGGCTTGCGTTCCGCCCGAGGAAAGCGCGCCAACGGACGAGCGGAAACTTTTAACATGAAAAGACCTGAGGTCTCATTTTTTAATACGGTTCCATAAAAAAAGCCCACTCGCGTGGACTTTCTGCAAAACGATTATAAGCCGAGCACGTGGAACTGATAACCACGTCCGACGACGAATCCGGCATCTTTATACAAATCAAGCGCCCGTACGTTGTCTGTCTCAACATCAAGTTCAAGCTGTGTCCGACCAGTCCGGAACATCGCCTGGACCATCAGCTTCAGCATCTTTTTGCCGTATCCGTTGCCTTGTGCTTCCGGACGAACGGCAAACGCGTGAATGCTCGCTTGCGTCTCAGACGCTAAGTAAGCCCTAATGACACCAACCGGTTTGCCGTTTGCGACACCGATATAGGTGACACGATCATCCGACTCAATCGCTTGATAAATCGATTCCGCTTCATCCGCTGTGTTGCCGAATGACGAACCAAGTGTCTCGACGATGAACGGACGATCATCTGCTGTCGCTTCCCGCAGTTCAAAATCCGGGTCCGCTTTTAGGAACAATTGCGCTTTTTTCAGGACCATATTGTATTCCGTCATCCGGTACTCGGCACCGAGCTGACCCAGGACGGCCTGACCTGATTTACTTTCATCATCAATGACGAACGTAAACGCTTCGACGCCTTGCGGACGTGCTGCTTCTTTTGCCGCTTCGACAAGTGTCTTAAAGACACCCTGTTTCCGGTAATCCGGATCGACGAAGACATTGATTTCCCATTCCGTCGGTAAGTAGGCAAATGCCTGAAGATAACCGATTAATTTCGTATCGTCATAAATCGCGAAATCATTTTGTCCGACCCAATCTGCGGCGACTTTCAATTCAATGCCGTCGTGATCGTTGACACATTTCTCAAGTTGTAAGACTTCTGTTGTTTGTTTGACTTCTGTTACTGTCCATTTCATTTCACTTCACCTCAACCTTTACTATATCGGACCATCAAAAGAAGCACTAGCAAAAGCTGGTGCTCCTTGCAGTTTCCTTATTTTAATTTAAATGTTTTCATCATCGTCGGAACATCACTTGTGATGAGCTTAGCAATTTTCTCTTTGCCGGCTGCCCCTTTGACCGCTTCCGTCGGTTGGACATAGTAGTACGTTTTATTGCCTTTTGTCCCGAGATACGTGCCGAATCCGACTTGTTTCTCAAATTGTTTTTTCGTTAATTTTTTCGGTTCAAAGTTCAAGTTCACGAGCATTTGATCTTTGCCCTTTACTTTATAGTAGAGCGAAAACATTCCGCTGCGTGTCACGGTACCGTATTTCGTCTTGACCGTTTTGTTTTTGACGACATCGACTTTGTCCTGCTTGATCGCTGTCTGTAAGGCGGTCGTCGCCTTGACGGAGTAGCCGAAGTCCTTGTTTTGGATCGTGCCTGTTTTATACGTCACGTTACTTGCGCCGAAAGCTGTCACTGGAATTAGACATGCTCCGATTAATACCCCTGTCATTGCTACTCGTTTCATGCTAACTCCCCCTTAACTCTTCGATAGTAAATCAATTCCCTTTTGTGAAATAGGTAAACTCTATTCTTGAAAAAGATTTGACGGAATTGTCTAAATTTCTTACGATAGAACTAACGAAACGAAATGGGGTTAAACTGATGGCTGAACAAGAACTATTAACGCAAGAACAGCTCGATAATCTGCTGAAGAATTCGTTTGCGATGCAGGTACCAATCCTCGAGAAGTTCATGAAAGATACACATGACCGCTACGCACTCGCAACAACATCGTTCAAACGCGATATGGATACGATGAAAGAATCCGAGTGGCACCAGTTCTTCGCCGGTAAGTTGTTACCGCACTTTTTCCTTGAGCATCTCGGCTTCGGGGCATCGTTCCGCTTCAACGGACACGATAAAGAAGTGGATCTTCCGGAAAACGTCGTTCCTGTCCGGAATGACGCCGATGACCAAATCGCGAAAGTCGTCCTGGGTGTCGAAAAAGCGATGAAAGACATGCATATCAAAAACCATAATCTGGTCGCGAAATTCTACCAGGAGACACTCGAACTCGCTTGCCAAATGGGCAGCCGCGTCGGGATGAGCGATGAGTTCTATACGCTCGTCAAACCAAGTCTCGTTCAAGCAAACGACTCCGAATAACCAGCAGGTCCCGCTCTTCACTTCGGTGAAAAACGGGACCTTTTTTTGTTTGCTTCGATTACTTGAACCGGATATAAAAACAAGCGCCGCCAAGCACACTATCCCGGACACCGTACGTCAGCCCGTGACTGTCGAGAATCAACCGGCTGATTGCAAGACCGAGACCATGCCCGGAACCGCCGGTCTGTTTGACATACAAATCCCAGATTGTTGACCGGTCGTTTTCTGCGACACCGGTTCCGGCATCTTCGACCGTCAACTCAGTTGCCGTCAGCCGGACTAACACGCCGCTTCCGACCGGTGCCGCGACTTGAGCGTTCACCAGGAAGTTGACGAGAACCCGTTCAAACATCCGGCGATCAAGTGCAAGCCGCACTGGTACTGTCTCGACCGTCAAACGAAGACCGTCTTTTTGGAACGTCGATTGTAACCGTTCCGCTGTTTCCTCAACTAATTGATCGAGTGCCACTTCTGTCCGGTCCAGTGGCATCATCCCGCCGGCCAGTTTCGAATAAACTAACGTCTCGTCAATCAGCAGCCCGAGCCGATCTGTTTCTTCGATGATGCTGCTCGTGACGTCCGGCAGTTCGTCGACCGGAATGACACCGGCCGCCAGAGCTTCCGTCTCATTACGAATGATGGCGAGCGGCGTCCGCAAATCGTGGGTAATCCCGGCAATAAACGATTTCTGCAAGGCTTCTTTTTGGACAAGCTGTTCCTGCATCTCGTCGACGGCATGAATCAGATCCCCGACTTCATCGTTAGGCCGGACCGGCAACGCGACGTCCTTTCGTCCGTCGCCAATCTGTTTCGCGACGGTCCGTAACTCCATGATTGGCCGGATGAATTGCCGGCCCATGTAATAAGCGAGTCCAGTTGCGAGCAGTAAGGCGGCAAGTAACGCCACACCAATCGCCAGATAGACGCCGTCGAGGGCACTACTGGCCAGCGGGGCTTCACGGATTGTCGTGATGACCGTATCTCCGCTCGTCAACTGATACGTCAATAGCCGGTTCCCCTGGACTTCGATACTGTCTTGTTGCTGCAGGTCATTCAAAATCGGCAGTTCAACGACTTGCCGGCCCCGTCCCCCGATTTGTTCCGTCACCCCGTCACGCGTGATAAACCCTTGGATTTCCCGAGGGACCGGACGCCCTTCCGCCAGTGCCTCCTTAATGATGTTCGCTTCCCGCGTCAATTGGCTGTAACGTTCTCCTTCTGCAAACCGGTTGACGAGGAACGCCGTCAGACTAAAGCTGAGTACGCCCATGATCAATAACGGGGCGATGACCGCCAGCAAAAACTTACGCATCAGCTTGCTCATTCGATTGCCTCCAACCGATAGCCGACTCGGTGGACCGTCTTCAACTGCTGTTTAATCGTCGGCAGCTTATCCCGCAACTGTTTGACGTGCGTATCGACCGTCCGCGTATCGCCCCCGAACGTATAGCCCCAGACTTCATCGAGAATTTGATCGCGTGTCAGTGCTTCGCCCATGTGCTCAAAGAAGTAGACCAACAGTTCGAATTCCATTTTTGCGAGACTGATCTTGTCCGGTCCACTTTGGACACGGCGCGCCTTCTCATCGATCGTCACGTCACCTAACTTTCGTCCGACCGGCGAGCGTTGCTTCAACGCCCGCTCGAGCCGGATAATTAATTCCTTCAGGACAACCGGTTTGACGAGATAGTCATCCGCTCCCAGTTCGAGTCCAAACACCCGGTCGTCCGCTTCCCCGCGCGACGTCAGCATGAAGACGACCGGAGACGGGACCGTCGCTTTGATGCCCGGGACGAGCGACCAACCGTCCCCGTCTGACAGCCGGACGTCGACGAGGGCAGCGTCAAACGATGTATGCGCAAGTTTTGTTTTCGCCTCTGCCAGTGACGCCGCAAGCGTGACCGTATAGCCGTGATGACGCAGGAACCGTTCCGTCACCTGTGCCAGCTTCAGTTCATCTTCAATCACTAAAATGTTCATCTGCATCCCTCCACTTGTAGTGTACCGTCTTTTTTAACCGGTTGACGTTTCTTTGCGATTTCCTTGCAACTTCCTCACAACTTCGCAAGCTGGTCCCGCTAACATAAAGGGTGAAAGGAGTGATCACCCATGCAATTCAAAAAACAATGGATCACCGCACTGACAATCAGCGCCTTAACCGTAGGAGGAGCTTCTGCTTATGCTGCAACCAATGACGACAGCTCGACAGAAACGAAATCGGAACGTCCACATTTTGAAGGGATGAAACGACTCGACTTTACTTTACTGCTGAAGAAACTCAATCTGACAGAAAAACAGGTCGATGCTGCCCGTGAAAAAGGTTTATCAATCGCCGACCTGGCCAAACAAAAAGGAATTTCGTTCAGTGACTATAAAAAGGCGGAACTCGCCGCTGCAAAAGAACAGCTTGCTTCCCTCGTCAAATCCGGTGACTTAACGAAATCACAGGCAGCGGATATGTTAAAACATCATACGGAACGCTTTAGCGGCATTTCGAGTTATGCCGATTTAAAAGAACAGATGCCAAAAGGACATCACGGTGACAAAGGTGGCTTCTTCAACGAATCATTGATTGCCGACGTCTTGAAAGCACTTGGTCTCAGCCAAGATAAATTTGATGCCGCCAATCAATCGCTCGCCGCTTATGCGAAAGCCCAGTCCATCAAGTTCGCGGATTACAAAAAAGCGTTGCTTGCGGCGCAAACGACACAGCTCGATCAATTCGTCAAAGACGGGAAGATGACGAAAAAACAAGCGACAGAGATCAAAGCCCGTCTGACGGAAGAGTTTTCCGATGCCAACAGCTATGATGACTTACCGGACCGCGGTCAACATGGACCAGGCGAACACGGTGGACCGGGTCATGATGTCTTCGGTGATACTACATCTGCTATCCTTAAGCGATTGAATCTCGATGCAACGAAGTTCAAAACGGCGAACCAACCATTACCGGAATTCGCGGAAGCGAACAACATCTCCTTTGCTAATTTCGAGAAGGCTGTCCTTGCCGAACAAACGAAAGCGATCGATGCGAAAGTTAAAAGCGGTGCCATCACGAAAAAACAAGCGGCCGCTATCAAAGAACGGATGCAGGAACGGGCGGATGAAGTCTCAAGTTACGATGACTTGCAACAAGGACCGCGCGGTGGACACGGACCGGGACGTCATAACGGTCCCGATATGAACGGTTCCGACCGTCCGGATCAAGCTGATCCAAATGCCAGTGACACTTCGGTTGACCTTGCCATCTGATGTGTAAATCACGGACAAACTTCGACATATGCCATTCAACAGGCATCGGCGGGGTTTGTCTTTTTGTCTTTTTGTCTTTTTGTCTTTTTGTCTTTTTGTCTTTTTGTCTTTTTGTCTTTTACGTTCTTACATTCTCATTCTGAATGAATGATTTGTCGGAGTCTGCTTTCGAAGCTCGACTTCTACGGGAAAAGGAAGCTCTGTTTCCGACAGGAACAAGGAAGACCCGGTCGTCGTGACCGTCGACCGGGTCTTCCGTTCTGCCCGAGAAAAGCGAGCGAAAGAAAACAGACTTCCCGTCCCACCCCCTTCTTTTCCATTCCACTTCCTCCCATTCTCCAAAAAATGATTCGCTTTTTTTGAAAAAAAAGTCTATTCTTCGAACTTTGATTGCAATTGATCTTCGTTTACTCCGATACTAAGAGTGAGAGAAAAAATTCGAGTGAGGAGATTTGTCTATGACTTTTTTCGACGCGATGCAACGACTGAGTCGTTCATCTACATCCCCTCTGCTGATTGGCGGGTTAGAGCTGTCACGCCCAGAACGTGTGGAACCTTTTTTTCAGCAAAGTACAGATGCTGTCTTTTTCTTTAATCACCTTGGTGAAATCATCTATTTCAACGAACAGCTTCCACGGATGCTCGGCTATTCGAAAGAAACTTTATATAATCATTTCGCCGTCTTCAATCCACCGGAGCAGCATGCGTCCGTGACGGCATTTTTCGAGCGGGCACTGGCCGGTGAGACGGTCCACTATACGGCACAAGGTCTGCATGCCGATCAACACCGGCTGACGCTCAAAATCACGAACATGCCAATTGAACAGGATGGGCATGTCGTTGGGGTGTACGGGATTGCACGCGACATCACACGCGAAAAACAGTTGGAGGATGATGTCGTCCATATCCGGTCGCAACTGGAACTGACAGAACAGATTCCGGAACTGGTCGTCTTTCATTACGATCCAACGAGCCGGACAATCGAGTATTCACCTTCTTTAATCAAGTACTTAGGCATCGAGTCCAATCCAGTGCAACCCTTTACGAATGAACAGTTACATCAACGGATTCATCCACGTGATTTTGATCCCCTCCGCTTTCAGATGATCCGCCTGCTTGATGGAGAAATCGATACATTCGAACAGGAAGTATCCGTCCTGAATGCCGACTACGAGTATCAACTGTTACGCCTGAAGGCATTACGACGCGATGGTCCGACCGGATTGATTTCACTGATTCTGTACGATTTATCGGAAGTCAATGAAGCCCGACGTGAACTGGCACGGGAACGGGAGCAGACGCGCGAAATCTATGAAGCACTCGAAGCCGCCATCTCGCAAATCGACTTGTC
>Ga0308161_1001828_pt1 | contig 24108 bp, 38 predicted proteins | sample PhyFR2_FD_201034 | JGI IMG/M metagenome (GOLD analysis project Ga0308161, IMG submission 201034) | Phyllosphere microbial communities from UC Gill Tract Community Farm, Albany, California, United States - DLSLF.R2 | ecosystem: Host-associated > Plants > Phyllosphere > Unclassified | place: USA...
TACGACCACCTGCCGAGTGTCTACCTGATCTTCGGAGCCTGGGATGAGCAGAACAACGCTCTCGACTGGGACACCGTGAAGGAGCTCGCTGCTGAGATGGGCGTCCCGACGGTGCCGGAGCTCTACCGCGGTGGCGATTTCGCGGAGGCGGTGAAGGTCTGGCCGCACACCATGAACTCGGAGACCTCCGAGGGCTTTGTGGTTCGTAACGCCGGAAGCTTCCACTACGACGACTTCCAGAAGAACCTGGCTAAGTATGTCCGCGCCAACCACGTCCGCACTCGTGCCGACTGGCGTCACCGCGATGACTTCGCTATGAACGGCTTCGACAAGTGAGAAAAAGCTACGACACCGTAGCCTCGAGTGTCCACCGCCTCTACAACCGTCACTGGGATAAGCTTCAGAATCCGGAAGCTGTTAATAGTCTCCTGGCGGAGGCAGGCGGTGGACACTTCTCTGAGTTGACCCCACGAATCTTCGGACTCTTCAAAGACGGATTCACGGCCGAAGCTCTAGCCGGCGACCCAAAGTTAGCGAAGCTCTATAACTTCGTGATGCAGTACAACAGCCTGTTCAACGACAAGAGTGTCCACACAGTTGCGCTCATGCTTCACAGTAAAAATGTATACCCACTCTTCATCGGTGGTATCACCGGAACCGAAGGCTACCCCTTGCTGTTCAAGCCTAGTCGTCGCGCCTTCGATCGCTGTATCCGCAAGCCAAGCAGTTCAAACTTCGAGCTGCTTGACAGGGCTTTGAGTAAGCTTGCAGACAAGCTTACAGAGATGCAGACCAACGGTGTCTACAGCTATGCGACCACCTACGCTCTCGATCAGTACGAAATCTATCTCGTAAACTCCATGCTTAGAGAGCCGATGAACGGAGGCTGACTCGTGACGCTCGTCTACCGCGCCTGGGCGGCCGAAGTAAACTACGTGCTCTACGAGTACGGCGGGTTCATGCCTCGGCCCTTATTCGAGAGCATCGTTCGGCTGCGCTTTCCCGACGCTCCGGCGAAGATCCTCAAAGCCATTGGAGAGGGCTTTACTCTTGAGCAGTTGGGTGACGAATCGCGCCTTGCAAGGCACTTCTGGAGTCTAGCTAAGCCGTACAACGCTCTTGAGAAGCTTGACTACGAGCTCATCACGTTTGTGGATGGGACCAGCATGCAGATCCTGTGCAAGCTCTTTAATCGCCCCGGAGGAAACAAAGCTCTTTCGAAGCGCTACTCAAAGCTTGAGAAAGGCTTGAATCGTCATCTTCTTGAGCGTATGGATCACCCGCACGAGCGCCAGAAAGGTCTAGAGTATCTCGTGAGAGATTTACGGCTCTTCGCTCGTGAAGCGCAGGAGGGTGCTGTCAAGCTCGGCGGGCTTTCTAGGTCACCGTTAAGCGATGTTCTTAAGCTTTACGACCGTCTCGAGTCGGAGCTCATGACGGAAAAGCTCTTTAGTTAGCCTCAGGGATCGGCCAGTCGCCCCAGGTGTGCTTGAAACCTTCAGCATCCTGATCGTTGAGGTTCTCGGCCACCTCGATGATCTTTACAGTCTCCTGGTGAGCTTCAACCAGTTCTTCCAGTCGCCCCTCGCCGTTGACCCCGCCGTGGCCTTCGAGAAGTCGCTCAAGCTGAAGTCGAGCGTCGCCGGCGAGCTCGTTCTTCTTTGCTCGGAGTTCGAGTAGATACTTCGACTGTTCGGGGCTACCGGCCGTGATACCGAGTTCTCGTAGACCGGCGGCGACAGCGTTCGTCCACTCGCCCCAGTCAATCCAACCGTTCTCGCGAACTCCGTCCTTGCCGAGATCGCTCAGCGCGCGCCACTCAGCCTCAGGAGTTTTCGTGTAAGGGCGATGGAACTGCTTAATCCAGTGACCCTCGGGAGTCTCCACAGTGTAGCCCTCGACACCTTCGCCCATGCCGTAAGTTTCGCCGATGAGCACAGCGTTGCCGTCGAAGCTGAGGATTGTGCGAGCCATGATGGAGCTCCTTTCGTTACTTGAGCATCCTATCGACTACCGGCGACAAAACTCGCTGCTTAGCGTGTAGAGGCCATGGGCTACTTTGAGGTTAGACAGCCGATAGCAAGTGTTTTAACGCTTCTGCGTGACGTTGTGTATGCGCTTACGCTAGTGTCTTAGACTGTCAGCTACAGCTTTCAATGTTAGTCTGTTTCGTGTTGCGAAAGTCTGCGCAGTGGTTTAAAGTGTGACTCATGGCAAAGAAGACGAAGCACCGCGGGATCGAGAACCCCGAGCTCTCCAAGGCGATGCACGGTAAGAACAGCTCGTCGGCGGCGGATCCTCACGACCCGCGTCCGCGCAAGCTCCGCGACCGCAAGAGCATCAAGCGTAACGCCATCGATGACCAGAAGAACGAGGGTTGACCATGAAGCTCTTCACCTGCAGCACCAACTACGACCTTACGGAAGGGCGAGGCTGGACGGTACCCACCGTCTTCACTCTCACGCTCAACGACGCTCTCTACTTCGCCCACACCCACCGACTTTTCTACAATCACCCTCAGTCGATCGATGAGCGTCAGTTCGGTGATTTCGGGCTCGAGCACTCCCAGCGGATCTCCTCCGAGGGACGATTCGAAGATGAGATCCTCGCCTCGAACTGGCGTCAGTATGTCAAGCTTCTCGAGGAGCGCGGTGAATTGCTCCCGAAGCCTGGCGCTGTTCCGCAGGCTATCTACGTCGTCGGTGGGAGCATCGGTCGCATGATCGGAAGCACCGTCTACCGTGATGTCTTCTATCCTCGCAGCGCCTTTGCCGACGAAGCCGAGGCCATCGAGGCTGCTCAGAAGATGCTTCCGATCGGCGACGAAGATGTTCTCTACACCAACCCGCGGGTGTTCAAGCTCTTCACCAACACCACCTACGGTGTCCATGTTTTCAACAGCGAGCCGCACTATGTCGCCGTTGATCCGGCGACCGTTGACCGCAAGGAAGCTCACTTCATCGAGCTCAAGAATCTCTTCGAGGTGAGCAATGGTTGACTACGACCACCTGATCAGCGCTCTCCAGGAGGCTGCTGTTCGAGCTAACGACCCCGATACTGCGGTGACCTACCGAGTCTTCGGCCCCGGCGGCTACTCCTGGCTTGAGATCGCTGATGTGCTCGAGCATCTTCGCAGCGAGGTGACGGTGCTTCAGGAGGATGTTGCAGCCGCCCCGCACGCTTCTTCTGACTCCGAGCCGGAGTACGAGTACAGCTACACTCATGAGTCAGCCTTCGGCGCCGGCCGTATCTTGGCCGATTACGACTCCTGGTACTCCACGATGGAGCGTGCTGATCAGGAACGACTCAGAGACCAACGTTCTCAAAGAACTTCTCCCACGTTCCTGGTGGCTCGTACCAAGTCAGGCGAGATGTTCAAGCTCAGCCCCGAGGAGGATCGATGACGGAGCTAACCCCTGATCAGCTTAATCAGCTTAAGTATGTGGACAAGAAGCTGACCGAACTGAAGCGAGAGTTCATCGCTCTCGAGAACACTGATCCGATCCTCGAGCCAGAAGCGATGGAGCGTATCAAGAAAGACTACGAGCGCGCCTCCGCACTTTCTCGTGAGATCCTAACGCGCTACGGCATGACACCGGAGAGCGATACGCTGGATGAGCTAGATGAGGTTGAGGAGTCCGGCTACAGCTACGCGTTCTCGAGCGGGCACCACTTCCGACGTGCTGAAGAGGACGCGAAGAACAACACTGACTTCGATCCTCAGTACGACATCGACGGCTGGTACTCTACGCCGGAAGAGGCTGAGGAAGCTCAGGCCGCATGGGGCGGTCGTACCCCTACGTTCATCATTTGCCGGTCGGATGAGAGTCGGGAAGTTTTCCCACTTGACCCTGACAAGGCCTGGATCTAAACTCAAGGAGAACGCATGAAAGACAGATTACAGCAGGTGGCTCGAGTGGAGGAGCTTAGGGCTGAGCTCGCCGCTGCGGAGGCTGAGCTTGAGGCGATCCGCACGGCGCCTTCGCCGGCCTTAGCGCACCTGGCCATCACGCTTCACCGAAAGCAGTGTCATCTCTCGCACGATGACCGATGCGCCTGGGACTACGAGCGTGAGAACGGCGAAGCTAAGTGGGATGCCTACACTCACAAGCGTTACCTTGAGAAGGCTGAGAGGCTTGCTCTCATCGCGCCGCCCGGCGTCGTCGAGCAGCTTTTGGAGGTGATCTGATGACGTTAGCCACCATCTTCGCTCCGGCCTTTACCGTTCTCGCTCACGCTCATGAGCACGAACACGAAGCCGAGGCTGGAGCCGGCTGGTTCCAGGAGTACCTACAGCTTCTTCAGGACCCGGCGCACATCGCCTTCGAGATCACCATCAGCATCCTCTTCGACATCCTGGTAGGCTTCCTCGGCTACCAGCTTCTCATCAAGAGGGTGCTCATCCCTCGCATCACCGCGAAGCTTCACAAGGACATCGACGCCGAACACCACGTGGAGCATCACGATCATGTGGCCGGCGACGAAAAGGCGACTCCGCCTACCGGAGCCTAAGGCTTAAGCAAGTCACGTATCAAGCTTTAACCGATACGTGACTTGCTTAGAGTCGTAAGAGGCTGTGCTTTATAAGCACCTGTCTAATCAGTACGACACGCCCGGTTAATAGAATCCAGCGAAAATCTAGCGTAATCTTAGACGAAAGTCGAAATACATTCATCATCGGCGTAGCCTCGTAAAATCAGGGCTAAACCGATGTTAGTGAATCTTATTCAAATGCTCAATAACCTTCACTCATAAACAGCCTTTCGCTTTTAGGCGACTTGTTTCTTCCATGGCTAAGACGTGATACATTCGTCTTAACGAGGAACGCTCCTAAAGAACTCCGGCGAAAGACTCACAGTAATAATCAGTCCCTCAGGCATTCGCGTCGATGCTTAACAAGCTTCGTCATCACCCCGCACCAAGAATCGGAACACCACACCATGGCAAACACCACTACCTCTGTCGTAACCCCCTCCGACGCGCTCACTCAGGCAGGATTCCCTCAGGCCGGCGAACTTTGGCTTCCGATCGAGAGCGGGGATCCGGTGATCGTCACCGGCGTGATCCACGCTGACGACGAGACCGAGGAGCTGACGGTGCGCTTCTCGAATCTCGAGCTCGAGCACTTCGAGATGAACATCGGTTACTTCCTGGAGAGCTACGACCGGAGAAAGCGCAGCTAGACACAGCATTCACTGCTTACGGCTACGCTCATCATTTACCGGGCGTAGCTGTAAGAGTAAGAGCCGTAGTGTGATACGTTGGACTCCACTCATCGAAAGGGCACCATCGTGAAGTTGCTCGCCGTCTCCGTAGCCGTTCTCGTCTGCGGACTCGTGGCTTTCCCAATCGGCATGGGCACCACGATCAACGAGCTTCCTGCTGCTGTAAATCCGGTCACACTCGCTCCAAAGCAGGCGGACCCCGAGCTCTACGCTCAAGGACGACCTATCTTGGACGAGTTCGGCGCGAAGAGCGTTCAGCTCAACGTGGTGAAGCCGGGCGAGAATTGCCCCACCGAAGTAAAGGCCGGCGTAGTGATGGCCTGTGCGAATCTAACAGTAGGACCGATCTACGTGAACACGAACATCGGGAAGCTCGGTGGATCGCTTAGAGCTGTACTCGCCCATGAGTACGTCCACGTCCTGACCTCTCAGGAGGAGTACAACTGGCTCAAGAAGCACGTTCACGTGGAGGGAGTAGCACCTGAAGAGGTGATCGCAGACTGTGGCGTCTCTCACTTCGTTCCGAAGAATTCACCGGAGTATCAGGCACCGTACATGGGCGACCGATGCACTCCGGAGCTCACCGAAATCTCGCGACGTGTGATCCTGGATCTCAAGCTTCGCTAGCTCAAGCTCTTAAACTTCTAGCCTGACTCGATCAATGAGTCAGGCTAGAAGTGTCAGTAACCGCGGTAGGTACCCTCGTCGTACTCAGGCGCCTGATACGGCTCCGTCTCATGGGTGTGCATGAGATCAACGATACCGGTTCGTCTGTCGTAGTCGATGCTTGAGGAATCAATCTGGTGCTGAGTCAGATCGTCGTTGTGGACAGTGATCAGGTACTCTTTCAGGTCCTCATCCTCCGGCAGTGCTTTACGAAGCTCAGGATGTACGTAGTACTCGTTGTGACGCTGACGGTCGTAGTAACGAGTAGCCTTATCATGTGGCACACGAAGAACTGTCTTGGCCGGGTCAAGTTTGAGTACTGCATCTTCAACGCGACGCTTACGAGCCACCTTCTCTTTGAAGTGCTCGTCGGCCGAATCAGCCTTCTTGCCCTCGAAGCGAGTGAGAATCTCATTCTCCATCTTCTTCTCGAACGCCTGAGCAGCCTCTTCCTTGCTAGGATAGTGGTCTTCAGCTCCGCCGTAAGGGCACGGGCGCTTCGTAGCTTTGCAAGCTCCCGGTTCCCCGTAGCTGTTGACGTGGTACTTGGCCATAAAGCCTCCTCTTGTTATACCTGTCTCTAACCGCTACAGGTTGCTCGGACAGATGAGTGTTGATGAGCGTGCCTGGCCCTCAGGGCGGATTACGCGATGGAGTGACAGTGGCTCCTGACAGAGAGGGCATGGACGATCAACGGTTCGATCATCCGGGTCTTCGTTACGTCCAGCACCGATCTGAGCCGGGCCGAGCTTCTCTATGAGTACACGATTCCAGCGATCGTAGATATCTCCGAAGACGCCCATGCCTCTACCTCGTCTTTCTTACTTGACTACAGTGATGGCGTCCGGCTCGTAGCCGCGAGCCTGGCTGATGATGTCTTCGAAAGCCGGCGCAGGAAGCGAGCCGGGCTGAGCGAAGATCTGTACGCCGTCCTTGTAAATCGCGAGAGTCGGGATAGATCGGATGCCGTAGTCAGCGGCGAGTTCCTGCTCTACATCAGTGTCGATGGTGCCGAACTTGATGTCGGAGTGGCGCTCGCTAGCGTCCTCGTAGATCGGCGCGAAGTTTCGACACGGCCCGCACCAGACTGCGTTAAAATCCAAAAAAGTGATGCCGTCTTTCACGAACTCATCGTGATTGTCTTTCGTTACTTCTACTGTTGCCATGATGGCCTCCTTGACACCGCGAATATCGCGGCTAGTCGATTGCTCCCTGAACAAGAAGTGTCAAAGAGCCAGGCTAACAACACGATAGCAGTAACATCTATTCCTCGATATGATGAGCGCATGGCTAAAGCTCTTGAGCAACCGATGCTGCTAGTGAAGAACCTAGCGGCCTGGCGTGAGTGGCTCGAGTCGAACGATGGGACATCTGACGGAGTCTGGCTTACGCTCTCGAAAGCTGGGCACGTTGAACCAACATCTCTCAAGTACCAGGAGGCGCTCGAAGAGGCTCTCTGTAGTGGCTGGATCGACGGACAGCGCAAGGGCCTCAACGAAGTCTCGTTCCTACAGCGCTTTACGCCTCGTCGCAAGACCTCCATGTGGTCACTTCGCAACGTCGAGCTCATCGCCGAGCTTAGCAAAGCTGAGCGTCTTCGCCCACGAGGGATTGAAGAAGTGACTAAGGCTAAGGCAGACGGTCGATGGAGACGTGCCTATCCCGGAGCTTCGCGTTTTGTAGAACCAGACGATCTCTTGCGTGAGCTTTCGACTAGTCCCAGAGCCTCCGAAGCCTACTCACGACTTAAGTCTCACGAGCGTTACGCTCTCGCGTTGCCGATCATCACCGCGAAGACGCCTGAGGCTAGAGTTAAGCGTATCGCGGCGACCGTGGCGCGGCTCAGCGACTGAGGTACCATTCGGGGAGCGTCGCCTCCTGGCGCGGGAATCGTACGAGATCAAAGACGAGATCGATCGGCGCCACCTGCGGGTTCTGTCCCCAGCGGTAGTCAATCTCCGGCTCGTCGTAAAGCTTCACAAAGAGCGAGAATTCGAACCACGGCTGACCCTGATCGCCCTTAGAAACCTCACGGAGCTTAAGCACATCGTTCTTGCAGGACTCTAGCGTAGCGTCGTCAATGAGACGCTCGCCACAGAACTTCTGCAGAGTCAAGTGCATCCTCGAGTGGACACCAGACGCGACGAGCCAGATCCCAGAATCGTGGATTGTGAGATGCTCGTGGAGGCGACGGATAAGGGAGTTCAGGAGTCGAACTTCGTCCTCACCGCCGTTGTAGAAGTCTGGTTCCGTAACGAGCCGCATGTGTCTATTTTACACAAAGCCGCCGACATTCTGCAGTTTAAGTTTCTAGCTGAACCCCGGACTAGCAACGATGTAGCGGCGTGTCGAGAAGTATGTGGCATATATGGAACCTCCCGCCAAGGACCCTCAGTGGAGTCGACCTGGCGGGAGGTTCAGTCCTATAGTACCGACAGAGTTGAAGGACTGTCAACGATGAGTTTTGTTCATCGTACTTTCGTGTGTTACGATGAACGCTCATCGACTAACGAAAGGAGTACTACCATGGGTAGCGGACACGGGCGTCTTCGCGGCGCCGTTGCTCTCATCGACCACCGCAGCCGCAATGAGCGTAGCGCCGGTCAGACTCGCGGTATTGACAACCGCGAAACCAAGGCCATCATCGACGCCGAACTCCCGGTCGAGGATGACGACCGATGAAGGATGAACACGGCATCGATCCTGACGATCAGCTTCTTGCTGAGCTCTCCGGCAACATCGGCACTTTCGTGGATCTTCTCATCCCCAACGAGGGTGACTCCACTCGAGTGGCCTTCGGTGGCACGCCGTACACCATCACCAACAACGGAACGTACTCGTACTTCGATTCCGAGAACGAAGACGACTAGCGGTTACTTCCTGGACTATCCTGAGGCGCCTCCCAAGACGCCTCTAGAAGTCTAAGCTCTTCGGCTCGCTGATCCTCAGTAACTGAGTGATCTTTCTCCGGTCCGTAAGCAGCCGCCAAAGCGTCAGCATCCTTTGAGAACGTTGTAGAGGTGACCGGGCGACGCTCTCCGTCTTCGCCGTAGGTAAACCCTCGCGTTCTCAAGGCGTTGTTCACCATCACTCCGAGGCCGACCACTACGCCGATGCTGATGATGAGTGAGATAACGAGACCGAGCATCGCTGGCTCCTTCTAGTCGCTTAACGACCCTCTACCGGAGCAAACGGGCTGAGGAGTTTTCGGCGCTGCAGCACCTTACCTCGTTCGCCGGCGAGCTGCTCCGCGTCTCGTCGGTTCTCTGTAATACGTGTGTCCCCGGAGGCCTGTTCCACGATGAACGGCCCGGTGGGCTCTGTGAGGCGGTAGCCCTCTTCAACGAGGGTTTCGGCGACTGCACGAAGGTCTTCCGGTGAGAGAGCCACTCCGGCTCGCGCCTGAAGAGTCTTCTCTAGGTTCGATGCGAGTGTCTCAAGTTCTGTACTCATCGTCCCCTCCTATCGTGAGTAAGTTCGGTGGTCCTAGTAACCACTATCGGTCTAACCATAGCTTTAGCGACCGTATCGGCTACAACCATGAGCCGATAGTTTCGATACCACCGATGCTCCTCGGTTTCGCTCCAACAGAAAGATCACTCCCCAGTGGATAACCTAAAAGCACTGCGCATCGTCTCGATTGTCTCGCTGGCTACTCTAGCCATCGTCGCCTTCGCGTTAGGATTTTACCCACTCGAGGAGTCCGCTCGTAGAAGTGGGATGAAGGTTCCGATTCTTCTTCCGGTCCTCATTGACCTCGGGCTAGTTCTCATGAGCCTCGGAGCCATGGCAGCTCGTGCTAACCGTCTCTCCTCCTGGCCGATGCGTCTAATGGCTGGTCTGCTCATCCTTGTGTCAGCTTGCGTCCAGTACTTTCACGCTTCGGCTCAGCCTGACGTGACGCCGGTGGACATCGTGGTAGCGGTGCTTCCGCCGATCGTGCTCTGGGCAGCCTCAAGCGCCGTCGAATCGCTCCTCTTCGGTCGATCAGTGAAGACAGCTGTAGCAAAGGCTGAACAGGACGCCGCTCGAGCAGCGGCACGAACGGCTGCTAAAACAGCGCCGAAGCCTTCTCAGCAGGTAGTAAAGCCGGTGCCGACCAAGCCGGAACCTCCGAAGCACTCGAAGAAAGCCACTCCCAAGCCGTCTGTGGTTGAAGCTAAGCAAGAGATTGAACCGGCGCCGGAGCAGGCAGCTGTTGAGACTAGCCTATCCGAGGCTAAAGAGACTCCAGCTGTAGCCTCAAAGCCGTTGCGCCCCGCTTCTCCTCCTGAGGCTTCTGACAAGCCAATCCCGCTCGATGACCTTGATCCTGCTGTGCTAGATGAAGCCATCGCCGAGGTACTCGCCGGTGAACCGCTCAGTCGAGTTGCGAAGAAGTACAACGTAGCTCGCGCAAGTCTTGGGCGTCGTGCAGACAAAGCTCGTACGCTCGTCGCTAGCTGACAGTTTAAGCAGTCAACAACAGAAGATGAACACGCATACGAAAGCAGTATGCTACCTGCGCTAACGATCAGCTACAGCTGTTGGCTATACACTAAGCCGCCGGTGACCACTTCGTCACCGGCGGCTTAGTATGAGCTAGCTATAGACCTAAGCCACTGGGGCCGAACCCACCTCGGGATGTCTTGGCCTTAGCCTGGATTACGTCACGTTCAGAGCGTTTGGCTTCATCGAAATGCACGTCGGTTTCACCGTGGACGCTCTCGTGGCGCTTGCGTGAGATGTCAACAGCTGCAGCGCTTACTACGATGAGTCCGATGACCACACCGATTCCGATGATTACTCCCATTTGACTATTACTCCTAAGCGGTTCGGATCGCGAGCGGCTTAGTCTGCGGTTCTGCAGAGCTGTTCGCGTTAGTGTTGCTGGTTTCTGGACGACGGTTAGTGCGGGTGCGGTGCGAGCTGAGGGTCTCGAGCGCTTCCTTCTCACGAGGGGGCATGACTTCACCTGATCTTTCGGTCATTGACTAAGGCTTAAGCCGGCGGTGCTCGGACAGAACGAGAGCGGAGTTACACCGTGCGACTCAGCAGATATTTCTAATGCGTTTCGTTGGTTAACGAGATGGTATCAACCAAACCGGCCTCCCTCTCCTCCAGGCCCCTTGGCCCGGAATAGATCGCCGAAGTCAGACAAACCGGAGAGCCATGAGTCGACCACGGCCACGATGATGCTATTGTGGCCGGCCATGACATCACCGGTGTTCTGGTAGTTGAAGAACAGGGGTAGACCGATGAGAAGGATCACGAGGACCACTACACCGACGAGAAAATTACGCATGGTTACTCCGAAGCAACCTGCAGTTCTTGAACGTTGTTTCCGTTGACGATAAAGGCACGAAGACTCCCAGCGAACACTCCGCTATCGAGCCTTACGTCGAAGGCGTAGAGTCGGTAGTCCATAGTGCACATCTTGTTCTCAGCCTGCTTCTTGAGGCTGATGGCGAGAGCTCCATGCTGATAGAGTGCGCCGTTGAACTCCGGTGGGCATGTGCCGGAGCCACCAACCACAAAGTAGCCGGTATCAGCGCCGGTGACGACGAACGTCTGATCAACAGTGGGGAGAGCCGTTCGATTACTCGCGGTTACCGTGGCCTCAACTAGGCCTTTACCTGTCGAACCGGTGTGAGCAGGGCCGGAGGTGGCCGAAAGCACTAGAAGCAGTACGAGTGAGAGAACGGACGCAGCCACGATCTTGACTACCGGACGCATAGAGGCTCCTACCTGTTTAACCTAAGACCTATATCACCGCGACTCAGTTAGCGAAGAAGTCCTTAGCGTCCTTGTGGAAGTCCTTGAGCTTCGGGCCGACGTAGTCGCCGATGTCATCGAGGTTCTCGCTAAAGCGCTCTCGAACCGCGGGCCAGTCGATGGTGGCCTCATCTTCCGGAGTGGCCGGGTTGTCCTCACAGCCGATCCCGTTCGCGTCCCAATCGAAGAACGCGCGGTAACCGGGATCCTCCTTAAAGACCGGTCGGCCGAGCGCCTGCCAAACAGCCGCACAGTCATCGTAGTAGGCCTCCGGCGCAGTCGGCGAAACGGAAGGCGTCGGCGTTGTGGTCGGCTCGGGAGTAGCCTCGACGGTAGGTTCAGCCGTGGAGGTGTTCACCGGAGTCGGTGCGTCGTCGGAGCTGAAAGCTCTGGTGAGGCCGTTGAGTACGAGAAGCAGGATCACAACGGTGGCCGCAAGCACACCGATGGTAGCAACTCTCGAGCGGCCGCTAGGCTTACGCTTCGGGTTGAGAGGTGTCGGCTGTTCACTCATAGCATCCACCGTACCAGGTTTCGTTTACTTCGTCAACTGCTTACGGAAGCTCGTTTACTGAGAGCCAGAGATCAAATCCGGCCAGGACTCGAGCCTCTCTGTGATATGCAACAGGGCTTCCTATTGGGAAGCAGGTCTCATCCACCGGTGCCTCGAAGATACGAAGCTTCACGACTACGCCGTCGAGAAGCATCACTTCGCAGGAACCGCGCTCTCGCGTTAGGACAAAGCCGTCTTGAAACGAGTTCGGCTTCTCACGTGCTACAGCAAACGAGGCCGGTGATACGGAGAACATGGCATGCAGCTCCTTAGAGGTAGCTAAGTGCAAGGCAGGCTACTCAGCCGAAGGAAGACTAAGTATGGATACGCGAATCGAGTGGGCCGTGGCCCTGATGAAGGACCTGGACAACCCTCTCGTCGTTGAGTACCCGAACGAGGCTGATGCTACTATCGCCTCTAGTGTATTTCACATGTGGGATAAGCCTGTGGTGATGAAGCGAGACGGCGCCGAATGGGTCACCGCTAAGCTCCATCACCCCCTCACTCTTGCTGAAGCCATTGAAAGCCTACGTGCGCGTAGAGGTTAACGAGCGATAGCACCACTGCGATACTGAGCCACGAGCGGGCAGACGAACGGGTCAACCTTAGTCGAGACTCCGACCTTGTTTACGTAGGCGATCACCTCTTTAAAGCCGTCCACCAGGCTCTGTTCCTTGTAAGGGACACCGCGTTCGGCACAGAACTCCTTCACGAGTACGCGAGCTCGAGCGAGATTCGGTCGCGCCATGTTCGGAAAGAGGTGATGCTCGATCTGGTAGTTGAGCCCGCCCATGAGCATGTCTTTCACCTTCGACGGAGTAACGTTGCGGGAGGTGAGCACCTGGCGTTCTAGGAATCCGATGCGAGAGTTCTTCTCAACGAGAGGCATGCCGATGTGGTTCACCGCGAACGCGGCTCCCATGAAGAAACCGAACGAGCACATGTAGACCATCCACGCAATCGGGATCATCCACCACTCCATCACGAGGGAGAACACCATGATCGGAGTACCGAAGCGAACGAGAAGCATGGCGGCCTCGAGCCAGCGTCTGTTGCTGCCTCGGCCGGTGGAGCGAGTCACGCTCTTGATCGAGTCGAGGAGAAGATCGAAAGCTGTGAAGAAGAGCAAGAACGGAAAGAGCCAGCCCTGATGCCGAGTGAGCATACGTTCAGCCGTCGGCTTTGAGTACTTTTGCTCAGTACTGAAGGCGATGATGCGAAGATCGATGTCCGGATCACTCCCCACCATGTTCGGCTTTCCGTGGTGGCGATTATGCTTAGCTAGCCAGAACCCGTAGGAAAGCCCAGCGAAGAGGTTAGCCACCACAAGTCCGATGGCCGTGTTCACCTTGTGCGACTTGAAGACCTGGTTGTGCGCGAGCTCGTGACCGATGAAGGCGTACTGGGCGGTGAGAGCCCCGTGTGCGATCACGAGAGGGAGAGCTAGAAGCTCCCAAGGACCGGCGACGCTGAGGCTCAGCCAGATCACAGCCGCCCAGGCCGCAACTGAGAGCAGCGAGATGCCGATGAAGGTCTTGACGTAGAAAGCCGGATTCTTCTGAAGCAAGCCCTCCTCCTTCACCGTGGCGAGCAGTTCGCTATAGAGTGAAGCGGTTTTGAGTTGGAGTGACAATATGTCTCCCTAAAGAAGTGAGGCGCTCAGAGACCTCGGGCACCCTTGCAATATCACGACCATACACGGTTCGTTCAGTTTTGCACAACGGAACACGCGCTATAGGTACCATAAGTTCATGGACACCTTCGAGAAAATGCTAGACGAAGCCTGGCGTGTCACCGTGCTCACCGGAGCAGGAGTTTCGACAGCATCCGGCATCCCTGACTTCAAGTCACTCGACAACGCCTGGCCTTATCCTGAGAGACGTGAGCGTATGATCTCTCGCTCGTACTTCCATCAAAACCCTAAGCTTTTCTGGGAGTGCTACCGCGATCTCTTCGGAGCTAAACTCCAGGCCGAGCCGAACGCCGTTCATCGCTGGATTGCTGAGCTTGGAGAGCGCAAGCTCGTGCGCGTCCTCACGCAGAACGTGGATCGCCTGCACCAGGCGGCCGGAAGCGATGAGGTGCTCGAGCTTCACGGGAACGCGACCGAGGCTGTCTGTGTTCGCTGTGGTGCTCGCTACAGCATGGAAGAGCTTAAAGTCGAGGCGACTCCGCGCTGTCGTGTATGCCGAAAGATGCTAAAGCCGGACACGGTGCTCTTCGGTGAACCGGTGAAGTCTATGGAGGACGCACAGCGTGTGCTCCGAACTACGGATCTCTTGCTGGTCATGGGTACGGCGCTTGAGGTCTATCCGGTGGCTTCTCTGCCACTCTACGCAAAAGAAAACGCCGGTGCGAAGCTCGTTTGGGTGAGCAACACACCGGCGCCTGAGGAGTTCGACTTCGATCTTTCCTTTGAGGAAGACCTAACGAACTTCGTTCACCGTTACTGACGGTCGAAGAGAGGCGGCACCTCGAGTGCGTAGGCCATGAGGTCAGCATCCGAGTGACGCTTCGCCTCCACGTCACGCCATTCTCCGTTGTCCCAGTCGAGGGTTCGATCCCACGGGCAGACAGCTCGACGCCAGCGGTAGTGGTTCGACTTCTCGAGCAAGTTGTTCGGGTTGACGCAGGAGTACTGAACGATCATGGTGTTCTGCACCTTGTAGGCGTCGTCGTTCACGTAGCGAAGGAAGTCCTCCGGAGCAAGTCGCTCGTTCACCACCTGGAACATACGGATGAGCTCACCGTGCGAAACGGCCAGGACGTGGTTCACGTTCTTACGCCGGTAGAGGGTCTGAACGATGGACTCGACGCGACCACGAACACCGGTGGCCATGGACTCCCCGCCGGTGGGCTTCCAGTAGTACTCGTGGAGATCCTTCACAAAGCGCGTCTGAGGATCCATGCGCTTGTGACTCCAGACCTCGCCCCAGTCACGCTCCCGGAAACGGTCATCTACAAACCAGTCACCGTTCTGGCGAAGGTTTGCGGCGGTTTCACGAGTGCGAACGTGCGGAGAGACGTAGAAGCGATCGAACGGTGCGCCGGCGTTCTCGCGAAGCCAGTCACCGGCGATCTTCGCCTGCTCGATCCCGAGAGGGGAGAGCCGCATGAAAGAGTCATGGCGATCAGCGAAGGTCTTCGGAAGCTCAGTGGCCCGATCAGAGCGAGCGAGCTTCTGAGCGATGTTAGCTTCGGATTCGCCGTGGCGTACGAGAGTGAGTCGTTCTGGAAGCGTCATACATCGATTGTATCACGAGCTAGCTTAGCCGTGAGCCAATCCTGACGCTCATCGAGATCCACAGGATAGTTAACCAGCTCTACAAGATACTCGTCCAGTTCGTACGACTTCCCAAAGCGAAGAGGCTCATCCTTATAGTTGAGCGTGAGCTCAATCTGGCCGTCGGTGGTGAGGTCCACCGCCATGGAGTACCACGTCCCTCTGTTTGGAATGTAGCACTCGTCTCGGAACTGAGCCACCAGCGAGAGAATATAGTCCGGAAGCGGGACCGGCGAAACGAGCTCTTCAAAGTTACCGCGGAGATCGTTCCGGTAGGTGAAGCACGAGAGCGAAAGATTAGCGTAGAGCCCGCTAGCCGTAAACTTCATCCTTGCTGGAGAAGCCCCTCTCGCCAGGTAAAGCTCCGCGACGATAGCGCGAGCGGTTTCGGTGATAATCGGTGCTTCATTCATAGGGAGCATATCACCTAGCCCTCTACCGGTTCGATGTCCTTACTGCAGTCTCGGAGCCCCTGCGAGGCTGCTATAGCGTCGATGAGCTCAAGTGAGGTGTCAAACCACTCGATACCGCCGCCGGCTTGATACTGCTGTTGAAGAGCGTCGAGCACCACGTGGAACTTCATCTCCATCGGCTTCGGATCATCCACCAGGAACACGCGGAGAATCACGAGCGGTTCAGGGAACCAGGTTCGAGCACTGTCGATACGCTCCCAGACTGAGTCGCTGTAGCCGATCTTAAGGAGTACGTTCTCCTGCCCTTCACGCTCGTCAACGTAGGCCTGACGAGTAATGACGTAGACGCCGGCTTGGCGCCCGTCGGCTCCGTTCGGCCGACGCTTTCGCGGCCCTTCCCGGTGCTTGACCGGATCAGGAGCCTGGTAATCCCGAGTACGCATGTTCGTGCGCTTCGCGAGAATTAGAATGTGATTGAGATGATCCTGAAGCTCCTCTGAAAGTTCAGCGTCACTGTTAAGCCAGTGGAACGCTTCGTTCACGGCGATCTGTCGTCCGCCGCCTTTCTTCGGAAGCACCTGCCGACCGAAGAGGATACGTAGTGCTCCTAGAAAATCCTCTACCTTGCGCGGATCATCGTGGCCTCGAGCTTCAGCGATCTCTTCAGCTTTTGACCCGAGACGGTACTCTCGATAGACTTCCGCGATCTGTCGGCGATCAAGCTTGAAGAAATCGGCTAGCTCGTTCATGGCCGATGCTGTTAAGGTGCTGCTCATGATGTGGCTATCCTACCGAAAGCGGCGATAGTACCGCCTATGGACTCTCATCATACTACGGGCCGTGTGGCTCGATGAAACAGCTTACTCACACCCCAAACTTCGACGGCATTGCTAGCACACTCGATCGCTGGCGACGCGGCCGCATCGCGGTGGTGACTCTCTACAGTAGTCTCATGGTTGCGGTGGTACTCCTCGGTGTGCTTTACGGATTCTTCATCTCCGATGAATCGTACGTTTACTTTCACCTCGTGGCCTTTCCTGCTGTGCTAGCAACCTCGTTCTTTGCTTACCAGCGTGTCACCAGACTCTCTACGCTTAAGAGTGAGCAAGCGTACCTGACAGAGGCACAGCGGCAGCTACTCGCGATCTTTGAACTTGAGCTTGATTTCGGGCAGCTTCGGCAGCTCGGCTTGTATCGTGACTGGCGTGGCACTCGCGCCGGCGCTGTGCTCGGTACCACCGCAACGCTCTCAGACTTCCCTTCCGCGGTGGGGCGGTATCACAGCCTGGTGACGGTAGCAACTGAGAACGATGGCGTGAGCATCTTTGAAACTTCCGGTCAGACGGTGATTCAGCAACTCCGCTAACTTTATCTCGCCGGATCACCTCGACGGCCACCTGTTTTGGATACAATGACCTGAGACATTATCTCGCCGTTCGCGAGAACTCCGGTATACAAGACAGGAAACACCCTATGAGAAATCGAAGAGTGTTCTCGGTGCTCCTCTGGACAGTCTCCGTTGTGGTCCTCCTAGCTGGACTGATCTCGGCGGTTTCTCTCACTGAGCTGGTGCGCTTCGCCACCATCACCGACAACTCCTCGTCGCCGAGCGCTCCGGCGGGCTCCTTAGAGTTCGCCGCCCGAACGCCGACGAAAGACGTGAAGATCGGTGACACGATCCTCGTGGGTGCTCACGCCGATCAAGGCGCAACGCTTGGCAAAGTTGTAGACATCTCACGTGTCAAAGGTTCATCTGCTGTAGAGCTCAAGGGTTCTAACCGTTCGGTCCCGGATCAGTGGAGCTACGAACTCGGAGACAACACCTACACTCACGTGCTAGCTGTGCCGTTCCTCGGCTCCGTGCTGGCGTGGGGTGCAGCGTTGAACTTCTGGCTCTTCGCAGCTCTCGTAGCGTTGCTAGCTCTCGTCTTGGTCGCCGTCTCTCGCTACTCACTCTTTGAGAAGCCGGAGCGCAACACCGATCACTGGTTCAAACGTCTTGAAAACCCGGAGCGAGACGATCTAGTTCGCCTCGCCGGTTACTTTGAGGAGCGTGGTCTTGAGGCACCGACTCCCTACGTTAAGAAGAAGAGAAGAGAAAGAAGCTGATGGCTCCCGACTCCACAACTCCCCGACCGAAGTGGCGTAGACACCACTCTGTAGCTGCGACGCTCTTAGTGGTCGGTGCCTTCGCTTTCGCCGCGGTCGGTGCCGCTGCAGGCTCGACGATCCCAAGAGCACCCGAGCAGAAGCTTGCTGTAGCTCAGGTTGTGACCGCTCCTGACGTTTCCTACGTTCTGACTAAGAGCGGTGAGGTCTACAGCGAAGGTTTGAACAACTTCGGACAGCTCGGCGTCGGTGACCTGGTTAACCGTTCGGAGTGGAAAGCTGTTCGTTTCCCATCGGAGCAGGGACAGCCGAGGATCAAGAAGCTCTCCACAGACGGCGAGCACGTTCTAGCTCTGGACACCGCCGGCGGCCTGTGGACATGGGGGTCTTCAGAGTCCGGTGCTCTCGGCACCGGCGCGAACATCCCGGCTCTCACTCCTCAGAAGCTTTCTGTTTCCTACTCCTTCGAAAAGCTAGCCACCGGCGATGATTTCGCTGTAGCCATCGACTCATTAGGCTCTCTTTACACATGGGGTCAGAACAAGAGCGGACAGCTCGGTAACGGAAGCACCAACGCCTCGCAGGGGCCTACGATTCTGAACACCGACGGTAACCGCTTTACTGAGGTTAGCGCCGGTAGCAACTACGCTATGGCCATTGACGAGTCAGGTGCGCTGTGGGCCTGGGGCTCGAACGACTCCGGTCAGTTTGGCAACGGGAACAAGACATCTGCGAACACTCCTCAGCGAGTGAGTGACGGACCGTGGAAGATGGTTGCTGCCTCACGTTTCAGCAAGACTGTACTTGCAGTGAACAAGAACGGAGAGCTCTACTCGTGGGGCTCTGGAGCTAACGCGCTTCTAGGCGTCGGCTCTGACTGGCGTGCTGAACAGCAGGCGGAGAACCAGCGAGTGGCAGATGAGATCGCTCGCATCAAGGCCGAGGACGAGGCTCGTAAGCAGTCACTATCCGCGCAGCTTACGCAGAACAAGATCGATGAGCTGCACAAGGCCTGGGAAGAGAAGAACGAGAAGTGGCTCGACGAGAATCCTCAGCCGGAGCGCGAGGACTACCCGCAGCCGATCCAGCCTGAGCCGCAGCCTTCGCAGACTCCTCAGCCCGGGGCAACCGCATCACCGTCGCCGACAGCTTCTCCTACTCCTCAGCGTGACCTCTACAAAGAGGCGGTTGACGCTTGGGCTCAGAAGCGAAACTCCTGGCTGAGCGCTAATCCTGAGCCGGTGAGCTCAGCTGCTATTTCCGATAACGACAAGAACGCAATCGCCGCAGAGGTAGAGAAGCAGTTCAAGCCGACTGACACTTCGGGGCTCAAGCCTCGCAAGATTCCGGAGCCTAAAGATCCGAAGGAGCAGCTAACTCCGACTAAGATCTCTTCTATAGTGAACTTTGTTACGGCTTCTGTCGGTTCTGAGAACGCTTTCGCCATCGACGTACTGGGGCGCTTGTGGGCTTGGGGTAGCGATAAGAGTGGGCAGTCCGCTCTCGGCTACGACGAGAACACTCACACGCATCTCCCGCTTAAGGTGAGCGAAGCCTCTTACCGTTCGGTCTTCGCCGGCGACAAGTGGGCGACAGTTGTGGGAAACAGCGGCGTCTACACCTGGGGTGCTAACAATAAGGGCAACGCACTTCAAAGCGCTGAAGCGATGCTTAAGGCTCCTACGAAGATTCGAGAGGGTTCCTTTGCTCAGGTGACCGGCGGGACTCAGACAGCTGCAGCTACCCAGACTGACGGAAGCACCGTAACCTGGGGTGCTAACACCTCCGGACTTGCCGGTCGCAACGCGAAAGATGCATCTGTTGGTGTCGATCAGATCGAGGGACGTTATCGAGTAGTCGGGTTCAGCAAGAACGGCGCTCTGGCTCTCGATAACGGTCCGGGGAACCTCTACTTCTGGGGCTCTGATGAGGACAAGATCTCAGCTGCCGACAAGCCGTTCACTTCGGATGTGCTTAAGCCGACACGCCAAACTGTTGCTAGCTTTATGGACGTGGCCACCGGCCGTCTATCCTCCACCGCCGTCGATGGGAACGGCTTCGTATGGACCTGGGGCCTAAGCTGGAACGCAGCTCTCAACGCTAAGGCGGATGCAATCGAAGCGCCGACGCAGATGCCGGTCGGTGTCAAGGTAAAGCGTGTGGCTGCTGCTCAGACCGATTTCCTTCTCGTAACCGAGAACGATGAGCTTCGCTGGTGGGGCGCTAATTCGCCCAGAAACGAAGTGACCGGCATCGATCAGAACGGAGCTGACATCGGTACCGTTGAAGATGCTGTGGGAGGTCGTTCGCACTTCCTAATCCGCAACGCTAGCGGCGAGGTCTTTAGCTTCGCAACAGCCAGTGGAGCACAGTTCGAAGGCCAGACCATTCAGAAACTATCCAAGGTTGATCTCCCCGGGGCTGCCGATGAGATCGCTGCTGGAGGCAACGACTCTGTGGCTGTTGTTAAGGGTCGCGCTTTCGGGTGGGGCTTCAACGCAAGTCACGAGCTTTCTCCGGACAAGGACGAATCCCTTCCGAAGCCGACCGGACTTCCTGCGCCTTACGCCGGTGAGTGGTCTAAGGTATCAGTCTCAACCACACACTTTGTCGGGGCATCTAACCGAGAGGCTCTCTACGGCTGGGGCCACACTGAGTACGTTCAAGGGCTTGACACGGTTGTTCCGACCAAGCCGATTCACCTTCCGATCACGGCTGAGAGTAACTAACCATGGGTCTCAAGCAGTTCACGAACTCTAACACTGGGCGTATGACTATGCTCATCACGGGGCTCGTCACCCTGAGCGTACTCATCGGCGGCGGGTACTTTGCGTACCTGACCTACAAGCCGGAGAGCTCTCAGCAAGCGATGGAATCGCAGCTCAAGGCTGAAGCTAACGGGTGGCCGATCGAGGATCTTTCTGTCGGTGCTGAGAAGGAGCCGCTTCCGCAGCTACCATCAACCACCATCGCGTTTAAGGCAGGGGCGTCCAAGGATTCGGTTGATGCCGACGCTCTCACGCGCAACCCGATCGGGTTCCCTTTCATGGCGCTCTACAAGGATCAGCTCTCGTCTCTCATGAACGTCTCAGTGACGCATGAGCCGAAGGACAGTGAGGCTTCGGGGGCCTACAGCTTCAAGTTCTACTCCGACAGCCTTAAGGACTACGAGGAGGGTGGCGCTTACGAAGCTGCTGCTCAGCAGTTCCTCCAGCTTGAGAAAAACTCTCCGAACAGGCTCGACGTGGTGTCTAAGCCAAGTCCTTCCGGAGGTCGTGAGCTTCTGGTGAACGCTCGAGCTGATTACCAGGCTAACTCGGTTAAGAGCGAGGACTTTGAGGCCATGTGGAAGTCGCTCGTCAACGATGCTCTTCCGGACTCAGATGCTGATAACGGCGAGCGCGTGAATCTGACGCTCTCGGATGCAGAGAAGATTAGCGTTACTGCGGTGCTTTCAAGCAAGGATGACCGTGACCGTGCAACCAGTATCCACGAGCCGCTCTGGAACACCTTCGCAGCTTACGCTTACGATTCACCGTTCGCTTTCGTGAAGGCTAAGAAAGTGGTCTACGCGGTAGAGCGCACCAACGAGGACTCAACGCTCACGGTGACGACTGATCCTGCCTCGGCTAAGCTCACCGACGTGGAGAAGCAGCTAGTGAACACGGCCAACAACTCCGATGCAGAGCTTTCGGTGCTTTGGAGCTATAACACCTACCTAGTAGCGGAGGGTAGCGCCACTCCGTTCCTCTTCATCCCGTCAACAAGTCGTAACTGGTGAGCCATCGGTGTTAGCGGCTGTAGAAGCGGTGTAGACAGCACTACGGCGGTTGATTAGGTATTCGTACCATCAACCGCCGTAGTGCTTTAGAACAGCTTCTAGAGCTTAACCCTTACGCCCTCTACCGAGGAAACGCCCGAGGAAGCCACCGTCCTGATTTTCCTTCGACTCATCGGACTCTTTCTTTCCTTCGATGAGCGACTTGAAAGAGCCTTCAAGCTTGACGTTTGGGTTACGAACAATCGGCTCGCGACGCTTAATCGGAGGAGGCGGCGCCGATGGGTTAAACGCTGGGAAGAGATGAGCTGAAACTGTGGGTTCCTCGATCGCTTCATTCGGCTCATGCTCAGCTCTCGAAGTTTCTGTCAAAAGCTCCGGCTCAACAGCCGTATTGACCTCAGGCTCACTCGTTAGAGTCGTTTCTTCGAAAGTAACCGGTTCGTGTGCAGGCGAGGTAAGCTGCTCCTGAGCCGTTTCATCAGCGGCTGATGGAGCGACATCAGGCTTATAAGGAGTGCTGTCGGATGCGACTTCTGGAAGCTCAGGGAGTTCAAGCTTTGATTCATCAGTAACGAGCTCTAGATCGAGCTCCGGAAGTGCATCGCCTAGTTCAGCACGGTGCCGCTTTGCCACATCGAAAACGGAGACAGGCTCCACAAGCTCCGGCGCATCGCTTCGCTGTCGAAGAGTTGTCACCGGCATCTTTGACCCGCCCGGGCGCTGAGTGGGAAGCCCCGGACGCCCAGTTACAACACGGATCGGCTTTTGTGGCTCGACTTCACGCTGTTCTACAGCCAAAAGATCGAGCAGACTAAGTTTGCTTACGAGTCTCTGTGCTTCAGCCTGTGTAACAGAGGTTGCGGAAGCAAGTTCTCGGAACGTTAACTTGTTGCTCGTGAGCATAGAGATCAAGCGAATCTCAATAGCTGTCGGAGCAAAGCCGTGAAAGCTTGGCCAGCGCTCTAATCCAAAAGAGGCCTGAGTAGAAAGCCAGCTTGGGACTGCGTCACCGTAAGCTAGCTCTCCGAGCTCCCAGAGGAGTGCGTTGAGCGGGTTCTCATGAGTTGATGGTTCTTCGATGTGACGAGTGGCCACATCCTCCGGATCCACCGGAAGCTCATTGAGAGGACCAGCAGAAGTGTAGGTTCGAGATTTGAGATCAACGTCGATCTGTCCGAAGTTTGAACCGATGAAAGAGAACGTACCGGTGGCTCCGTAGGAGAGGAGCTCTCGCAGCTTCTCGACGAGAGTCTCCCACGGAGTCTGAGCTTCGGTGTGCTGACCCGAAGCTTCTGAAGGTGTGGCAGGGAGGGTGGTCATGAGCCGTTCACCGAGGGATTCTTTCCGTTCAAAGTGGTGGTTATAGCCTATATCGGAGCCTACTGAGAAAGCACCTCAGCAGAACTGTAGATCAGTCCCTAACAGTCTGAGGTGCTTTCCCGTGTAACGCAACGGAGGCGATGAGTACTACTGTCTAACTGACTGGTAGAGTCTGGTGATGGGCCTGTAGTGACTAGTCGAAGTCAGAATTCATGTTCGAAGCGGCCAGGTTGTGAGCTGCAAGAACAGCCTGAAGCTCAAGTTCTTCCGATTCAGTGAAGTCGTTGTTGAAATAGGCGTCTAGCAGTCGCTTCGGTACCTTGACCATCTCCTCCACCGGTTCGTAAATCCTACGGTCGGAGAGAACACGAGTGAGAGCCGCTTCGGCCTCCTCAATACGCCTGCGGTTAAAGTGTTCGAGAAGCTCTAAAACCTCTTCTCTCACCAGGAACACCACCCGCTCAGTGGGATCACCTTCTGCGAGAGCCGCGTTGCGAACCGGCTCGTCAGACTTGTCGGGAGCTCGACCTGCACGAAGATCAACCAGCCACTTGCGAAGAATTGGCACCGGAATAGGGAACTCCTCCACCGGACCGTTTGCCACGTGGCTCATGAGCTGCACGTAATCGTTAATGCTCCAAGGCCAGCTATCACCGCAGTCACTGCAAACCACCATGCCGACATCATCGATGCCGCCTGCGCTCTCGTGAAGACACTTATCGGGAGAAATCATGTCACTCACCTCCTGTGATCTTGTACCCAAGGCTGACGCCGAGCTTTTCGATGGCCTGGATGATAGCTCGAGCATCCGCACTAAGCATAGTCTCCGGGATCGGCGCACTCATCGGCGTCGACTCAGCCGATTCACCATTGTCACTCTGATCGATAGGCTTTACGTAGTGAGTGGAGTACTTCTCTACGATGTCCTCAAGTTCGGCTGCCTTGTTCTGGGAGCCTTCCACCAACAGCACGTCCTCGAGCCGCTGTCGAGGCACCTCGATAAG
>Ga0308161_1001830_pt1 | contig 24101 bp, 20 predicted proteins | sample PhyFR2_FD_201034 | JGI IMG/M metagenome (GOLD analysis project Ga0308161, IMG submission 201034) | Phyllosphere microbial communities from UC Gill Tract Community Farm, Albany, California, United States - DLSLF.R2 | ecosystem: Host-associated > Plants > Phyllosphere > Unclassified | place: USA...
ACAACATTCACTCCCTGCCGCGTTTCGCTGTGTGCTTTACGCTGCAAGTGGCGCGCATTCTATGGATGGATTGAGGGGTCGTCAACCCCCTGATATAAATTTATTTAAATCAATGACTTCGACCTGGATTACGGGCCGCGTAGGGCTTTTCCGTCGTCCGAAACCTGACGCCTATATTCCGCCACTCGCCAAGACGTTATAGTCACCGCACAGTGATGGCAATCTGCACATCAAGCGCCAGCATTCATCTATACAGCTGGCGGCCGATACAGATTGCAGCAGCCGATCAAACCCGTCGAGCGGCGCTAGGCGCCTAAATGCCCAGCCACTACACTCGCATGCGAACCCTATAAAGAGGTCTTACCGGTGACACCACTCATGATCACCCTGCTAGTCGTAGCCGGGATCGCAATTCTGATCGCCATTGGCTACATGAACCATGTGGTGGAAAACAACAAACTGGAGAAGGCCCGCACCAAAGTCGAACTCAACGACCGCCTGCGCCGCTGCGGCGAACTGACCGAAACCTTCCCCGGCCAGTTCATGACCCCGGCGCTCAAGCTGCTGCTGACCCGCCTGGAACTCAACGTCTGCCAGCGCCTGCTCAATCTGGAAAAGACCAGCGCGACGACCAAGGCCCGCATCACCGAACTCAGCGCCCTCGTTGCCCTGGGCGAATCGATACCGGTGAACAACCCGCCCGCGCCGATCCTGACCGAAGCCAAAGCCAAAGACGTGCGCTTCCTCCTCGAAGCCCTGCACGGCCAGATCACCCGCGCCGCCCACGACGGCTTCCTGCCACCAAACGAAGCCAAACAATGGATCCGCGAAGTGCGCCACATCCTCGTGCTGCTGCACATCGAATTCTTCAACAACCTCGGTCAACAGTCCCTGCAACAAAACCAACCCGGCCAGGCCCGCCTCGCCTTCGAACGCGGCGTGCAATACCTGCGCAAACAGCAGGACCCGCAGATGTATGCCGAGCAACTGCAATACCTGGAAAAACTCCTCGCCCGAGCCAACGCCCAGGTCATGGACAAGATCGCCCCGGTGGAAGGTGAAGAAAACCAACTGACCGCCGGCTTGAAGGATGTCGAAGCCGATGCGGACTGGAAGAAGAAAGTGATTTACGACTGAGGCGCGAATGCTGGGGAGAGAAGCCACCGTTATTGGTGGCTTTTTTGTGGGTTACTTGAAAGAGGATGTGAATTGAAGACCGCTTTCGCGAGCAGGCTCGCTCCCACATTGGGAAGCAGTGTTCTCAGGTAAAAATCGGTCGGCTGTCAGGCCGCCTTCGCTGGCAAGCCAGCTCCCACAGAACAGCAAAAGCAAACCCGGGCCATCCCCACGCGGCGAAGCCGAGAGCCTGGCCGGCCCAAAGGCCGCCAAGACTCAAAGCCGAAAATGCCCAACCATCGAGCGCAACTCCCCGCCCAACTGCGCCAGCTCAACACTCGAAGCCGCATTCCCGCGCATTGCCACGGAAGAGTGATCCGCACTCGCACGAATCTGCGTAACACTGCGATTGATCTCCTCTGCCACCGAACTCTGCTCCTCCGCCGCCGCCGCGATCTGCTGATTCATCTGCTGAATCAACGACACCGCCGCCGCAATACTCCCCAGCGCACTTTCGGTCTGCAACGCATCACTGACCGCCAGTTTGACCAACTCGCCACTGCTGCGAATCTGCTGCACCGACGACTGCGCCGCTGCCCGCAGGGCACTGACCAGGCGCTCGATCTCCTCGGTCGATTGCTGCGTACGCCGTGCCAGCGCACGCACCTCATCGGCGACCACGGCAAACCCCCTGCCCTGCTCCCCGGCCCGCGCCGCTTCGATCGCCGCGTTCAGCGCCAACAGATTGGTCTGCTCGGCCACGCTCTTGATCACCTCCAGCACCGTGCCGATATTCTGAATCTCGGCGCTGAGGCTCTCGATGCTGGAACTGGCCGAAGTCGCCGAATCCGCCAACTGCTCGATCCGCGCCATGCTTTGGCGCACCACCTGCTGGCCGCTCTCGACCTTGTTATCCGCCGTCTGCGCCGCCAGCGCCGCCTCTTCGGCATTGCGCGCGACGTCATGTACCGTGGCGGTCATCTGGTTCATCGCGGTGGCGACCTGCTCGGTTTCCTCCTTCTGGCTGTTGACCTCCAGATTGGTCTGCTCGGTCACCGCCGACAGCGATTGCGCGGAGCCGGCCAAGCGCTCGATCCCGGCCTGCAAGCCACTGACAATGGTGCCCAGACCAGCGGCCATCTGCTGCATCGCCAACATCAGCTGACCCATTTCATCGCGGCGCGTTACCTCGACCTTCGCCGTCAGATCACCCGCAGCAATCTGCTGCGCCACACGAATGACACTGCGCAGCGGCGCAACGATCAGGCGCGTGATCACCCACGCGGCAAGTAATCCGACCAACAAGGCCAGCGCCGAAGAGCCAATGATCAACACCGTGTTCTTTTTCAGCTCCGCCTGCATCGAAGCGTCTTCGGCGACGTAGGCCTGATTGACCCGGTCCACCACCTGCGCGGCACGCTGATGCAGTTGGTCATAAACCGTTTTTTCTTGCGCCAGCAACCCGGTGTATTCAGCCAGTTTCTCGTTGAATCCGGCGATATGCCCCGACACTTCGTTGAGCACAGTCAGATAGCCCTCGTCCTTGACCGTGGTTTTCAGCGCCTCGGCCTGCTCCTGCGCTTGCGCGGCCTGCTCGATGTTGCCCTGACCGGCATTGTCGGCATCGCCCTTGCGGCTCTGATCCAGACGCACCCGCGCTTCGTTCATCGCTTGCAGCATCAGTCGCGAGACCTGACTGACCTGATTCGCCTGTTCGATGAACTGGGCGCCGTCCTTGCCCTCGGTGTCTTTCAACGTATAAGCGCCATCATCGGCCAGCCCGCTCTGCAACACATCGAGGTTATTGGCCACACTGGACACCGACCAACTGGCCATCTCCAGCGCAAGGTCCTTGGCCTGGCTCAGCGAGACGAACTCATCGAAGGCCTTGCGATACGCACCCAGGGCTTGCTCGACATCGCTCATCACCGGCACATTGGCCGGGGAATGTGCCTTGAGCTCGCCGGCAAGAACGATCAGCCCATCGACGCCTTCGCGCAAGGCATCGGCGGTTTTCGGATTGCCGCGCAGGGCGTATTCCTGCTCGAGCAGGCGCACCTTGAGCAGGCCGCTGTTGAGCGCGGACATCTGCTTCAAGCCGTCGAAACGCAGGCTGATGGTTTGCAGAGACCAGACGCCGATCGCCGCCACCAATGCAGTCAGCAGCAAGACCAGCACAAATCCGATACCCAGTTTTTTCGCCATACCGAGGTTGGCAAAACGTCCTTGCACGGCCGAAATCATTGCGCGTAGTCCCCTGCCAAAGTCTGTTGCCGAAGATTCGCAACGGGCTCGAACCAGCACAAGACTCTGGCGTCGGAATAATGGCAAAAAGCTACGTCCGCGTCGTTTTCAGAATGCTGGAGGTCGATCCGCGCAAGTATTGCGAAAAAACTGCCGCGCCCGAGGGTCGCAGGCACAGGCCACATTGATGCGCTGCCAGTCACCGCACTCACCGCTGGGACTGAAGGCGTCCGCTGCTGATAACTCCAGCCCGCAACGCTGGGCCTGCCTGCGCACCGACGTCTGGTCGCTCAAGCGCGCCCGCGCCCAGATAAACAACCCGCCAACCGGCTTGCCGAACACTTCCCACTCGGCATCTTCCAGGGCCTGCAAGGCGGCCGCGCGATCGGCATTCAAGCGCTGGCGCTGGCGCTGCACCAGTTTGCGATACGCACCGGTCGCCATCAGCCTGGCCAATACCGCCTCGGCCAGCCTCGAACAGCCCAGGCCGCTGATCATCTTGACCTCCGCCAGGCGCTTGAGCAGTTCGCTGTCCGCCAGGACAAAGCCGACCCGCAACGAGCTGCTCAGTGTCTTGGAGAAGCTGCCGACATAAATGACCCGGCCGCCATGGTCCAGCGCCGCCAACCGCGTACCGTTGCCGGTGTGCAGATCAGCGTAGACGTCATCTTCGATCACGCGCAGGTCGTAGGTCTTGCTCAACTGCACGATGCGCTGGGCAACGGCGGGAGTCAGGCAACTGCCAGTGGGATTGTGGTGATGACTGCCGATGAACAGGGCGCCGGGACGAAACTGACGCAGCACCGACTCGAGCATGTCGATGTCCGGCCCGCTCGGCGTACGACGAACTTCGAGCATCTGTACGCCGTGCAGACGCAACAGGTCAAACAACGGTGCATAACCGGGCGTTTCCACCACCACGCAATCGCCAGCCTTGAACAGGGTGCGCACGATCAGATCGAGCGCATGACTGGCACCGCTGGTGCTCATCAGCCGGGTATTGCAAGCGTCGATGTTCAGCAGTTTGAGACGCTTGGCAATTTGCTCGCGCAACGCTGGCAGGCCCAGCGGCGAGCTGTAGTTGAACAGGCTGGCCATGTCGGTGCGCGCCACCTCGCGCAGCGCATAGCTGAGGTCGTCGGGCTCACGCCAGCTCGGCGGCAAGCCTCCTTGCCCCAAGATCAAGCGGCCCGTCGAAGCGCTCACCTCATCGCACCACGCATGGCGGCCCTCGAACACTGCCAGTTCCGAGTCCGTTTCGCGCAACGGCGGCGAGGCCGCGACGATGAATCCCGCGCCCTGACGCGCAGTCAACACACCTTGCGAAACCAGGCGCTCGCAGGCTTCGACGACACACGACTGGCTGAGCAGATTACCCCGGGCGATTTGCCGTACGGAGGGCAACCGGGTGGCCGGCGGGATGCCGCTTTGCACGATCCAGTCAGTCATTCCGTCGACGATCTGCTGCACGACCGGCACCATTGCCTGTCGGTCAATTCTCAGTTCCATGAGCTCGCAAACTCCTGTCAGTTTTGCTGGCAGCAGTAAATCACAGCCGCGCCGCCGAGGCTGTGCGACAACACCGCCAAATGCGGCAGTTCTAACGGTTTGATACACATTGTTTAACGGTATTCACAGGGACCAACCGCGAGGTACAAAAAACCCGCACGCAGGCGGATTCTTTGTATTACGGCAACTTTCAGAACGCTGTCACGCCGCCATCCACTGCCAGCGAATGCCCAGTGGTGAACGCTGCGCCATCGCTGCACAGATACAGCACCGCGCTGGCGATTTCCTCGACCTTGCCAATGCGCCCGACCGGGTGCATGGCGTTGGCGAATTCGCCCTTCTTCGGGTCGGCTTCGTAGGCACGGCGGAACATGTCCGTATCGATCACTGCCGGGCACACTGCGTTGACGCGGATTTTCTTTTTCGCGTATTCGATCGCCGCCGACTTGGTCAGGCCGATCACCGCATGTTTCGATGCCGCGTAGATGCTCATTTTCGGCGCTGCGCCCAGCCCGGCTACCGACGCCGTGTTGACGATCGCGCCACCGCCCTGCGCCAACAGCAACGGCAACTGATACTTCATGCACAGCCAGACGCCTTTGACGTTGACGCCCATGATTGCGTCGAACTCGTCCAGCGTACCGTCGGCCAGTTTGCCCTTCTCGATTTCGATCCCGGCGTTGTTGAAGGCATAGTCGAGACGACCGTAGGTATTGATCACCTCATCCATCAGATTTTTTACATCGCTTTCCACCGTCACGTCGCAGCGCACGAAGGACGCTTCGCCACCGGCGGTACGAATCAGCGCCACCGTGCCTTCGCCTCCAGCCGCGTCGAGGTCAGCCACCACCACTTTCAGGCCTTCGGCGGCAAACGCCAGGGCTGTCGCGCGGCCGATGCCGTAGGCGGCTCCCGTGATTACAACCACCTGACCGGAAAACGTCATGCTCATGGAGATGTCCTCGAATGCAAAAAAACTGGGAGATGTGGCGTCGCAGCATAGCCAAGGGCAGCGAAAGCACGTCAGCACTATGCAATCGCTGTTTACCGGCGCATGCGCCGCAGTGATGAAACCCGCCCCGTAACCATCACTGCACTGGATCGACTCGCATTCGCCGTATCAGCCAACCTTGCGACATCGCCGTTGAAGAGCTATCAACAAGGCTTCATTCCATTCGAGTGCCTGTCATGACCAACCAGACCAATCGCCAGTTCCTGCTCGCCAAACGCCCGGTGGGCGCCGCGACCCGCGAGACTTTCACTTACCAGGAAGTACCGGTCGGCGAGCCACAGGCGGGACAGATTCTGGTGAAAAACGAATACCTGTCCCTCGACCCGGCCATGCGCGGCTGGATGAACGAAGGCAAGTCCTACATCCCGCCGGTCGGTCTCGGTGAGGTCATGCGCGCACTGGGCGTGGGAAAAGTCATCGCTTCGAACAATCCTGGCTTCGCCGTCGGCGATTACGTCAATGGCGCCCTCGGTGTGCAGGATTATTTCCTCGGCGAGCCGCGCGGTTTCTACAAGGTCGACCCGAAACTCGCGCCATTGCCACGCTATCTGTCTGCACTGGGCATGACCGGCATGACCGCCTACTTCGCCCTGCTCGACGTCGGCGCCCCGAAAGCCGGTGACACCGTGGTGCTGTCCGGCGCGGCCGGTGCGGTGGGCAGCGTGGCCGGGCAGATCGCCAAAATCAAAGGCTGCCGCGTCGTCGGCATCGCCGGCGGGGCCGACAAGTGCAAATTCCTCATCGACGAATTGGGTTTTGACGGCGCCATCGATTACAAGGCCGAAGATGTCGTGGCTGGACTGAAGCGCGAATGCCCGAAAGGCGTGGACGTGTACTTCGATAACGTCGGTGGCGACATTCTCGACGCGGTGCTGAGCCGCTTGAACATGAAGGCGCGCGTGGTGATCTGCGGCGCGATCAGCCAGTACAACAATAAAGAAGCGGTCAAAGGCCCGGCCAATTACCTGTCACTGCTGGTCAATCGCGCGCGCATGGAAGGTTTTGTGGTGATGGACTACGCCGCGCAGTTCGCCAGCGCCGCCCAGGAGATGGCCGGCTGGATGGCCAACGGGCAGCTCAAGAGCAAGGAAGATGTGGTTGAGGGACTGGAGACTTTCCCGGAGACGCTGATGAAACTGTTCAACGGCGAGAACTTTGGCAAGTTGGTGTTGAAGGTTTAAGGCCCGCCTGAAACCAATGTGGGAGCGAGCCCGCTCGCGAAAGCGGGGGATCAGTCGGTAATGATGCCGACTGACACTCCCTCCTCGCGAGCAGGCTCGCTCCCACAGTTGGATCTTCAATAAGCTTTAGGCAATTTCGGCTACGACTGCGGCCAACGCCTGCGCCGGATCTGCCGCCTGGCTGATCGGACGGCCGATCACCAGATAATCGGAACCGGCATCCAGTGCCTGACGCGGGGTCAGAATGCGCCGTTGATCGTCTTGCGCGCTGCCTGCCGGGCGAATCCCCGGCGTCACCAGTTGCAGCGACGGGTGCGCGGCTTTCAGCGCCGACGCTTCCAGCGCCGAACACACCAGACCGTCCATCCCGGCCTTTTCGGCCAGTGCCGCCAGACGCAGCACTTGTTCCTGCGGCTCGATATCCAGACCGATACCGGCCAGATCCTCGCGCTCCATGCTGGTCAGCACGGTCACACCAATCAACAACGGTTGCGGACCACTGCGCTTGTCCAGCTCTTCGCGGCAGGCGGCCATCATGCGCAGGCCACCGGAGCAGTGCACATTGACCATCCACACGCCCATCTCGGCAGCGGCTTTCACGGCCATCGCGGTGGTGTTGGGGATATCGTGGAATTTCAGGTCCAGAAACACTTCAAAACCCTTGTCACGCAGGGTGCCGACGATTTCCGCCGCGCAACTGGTGAACAGTTCCTTGCCCACTTTGACCCGGCACAATTTCGGGTCCAACTGGTCGGCCAGCTTCAGTGCGGCGTCACGGGTGGGGAAATCCAGGGCGACGATGATAGGAGTCTGGCAGGCGGACATGGATGGGCTCTCAGGCTGGTCGAAAACGGCGCGCATTGTAGCGGAACCGGCGGCAGCGCGGCACCCGATGATCGGTAAATCGTCGCGCTGGCGGTTATCAGCTTAGCCCGCACGGCTATTGTGTCGACTCCGATACACAGCCGACACGCCGGCAACACGCATACGGGTTAGCCTCGCCCGGCGCAACACGTCCTTACAACAGCACTTCCCGCCTCCCGGCCGGACGCCTATGCTGAAACCACCACTGGCAGCGAACAGCCCCATGCACAACACCCCGACAACCATGACGGATGAAAGCAAAGACGACAAGCGCTGGAGCATCCGCGCGCTGATCGTCGACGATGACGTGCCGATCCGCGAGCTGATGATCGATTACCTCGCCCGTTTCAACATTCACGCCAGCGGCGTCACCGACGGCGCTGCGATGCGCCAGGCGCTGCAGGGCGAACATTTCGACGTCATCGTCCTCGACCTGATGCTACCCGGCGAAGACGGTCTGTCGCTGTGCCGCTGGCTGCGCGCCGAATCGCACATCCCGATCCTGATGCTCACCGCCCGCTGCGAACCCACCGACCGCATCATCGGCCTGGAACTGGGCGCCGACGATTACATGGCCAAGCCGTTCGAACCACGCGAACTGGTCGCCCGCATCCAGACCATCCTGCGCCGCGTGCGCGACGACCGCACTGACCAGCGCGCCAACATTCGCTTCGACAACTGGCGCCTCAACAGCGTCCTGCGCCAAGTGGTCGCCGACAATGGCCTGGTAGTGCCGTTGTCCAACGCCGAATTCCGCCTGCTCTGGGTCTTCATCGAACGCCCGCGCCGCGTGCTCAGCCGCGAACAACTGCTCGACGCCGCTCGCGGTCGCTCGATCGAAGCCTTCGACCGCAGCATCGACCTGCTGGTCTCGCGCCTGCGGCAAAAACTCGGTGACGACCCGAAAGCCCCGCAGCTGATCAAGACCGTGCGCGGCGAGGGTTACCTGTTCGACGCGCGGGACATCGGCTGATGAAGGCGCGCTTGGACACCCTGTTCGGTCGCCTGTTCGGGGTGCTGTTCGTGGCGATTGTCCTGGCGCACCTGCTGGCCTTCGCCTGGTTCAGGCTCTACGGCCCTCCTCCGCCCCCACCACCGCCAGAGTTCTCAACGAACATCGACGGCCAACCGCCGCTGCACAACGCCGCTTACCCACCGAGGCAAACACGCCCCTGGTTCGGTGGCCCGGTGGTACCGCTGACCTTTCAGTTCATCACTCTGATGATTGCCGCATGGTACGGCGCCAAGCTGCTCAGCCGGCCGATCCAGCGCCTGAGCGACGCCGCCGAGCGCCTGAGCGAAGACCTCGACAGCGACCCCCTCGACGAATCCGGCCCGCGCGAAGCCCGGCAAGCGGCCCACACCTTCAACCTCATGCAACGGCGCATCCGCGAACAGGTCCAGCAACGCGCGCGCATGCTCGGCGCCGTCTCCCACGACCTGCGCACGCCACTGTCACGCCTGAAACTGCGCCTGGAAAACATCAGCGACGACAAACTGCAAAGCCAGATGCGCCAGGACCTGGACGACATGATCGGCATGCTCGACGCCACCCTCACCTATCTGCACGAACAACGCACCAGCGAAGCCTTGCAGTTGCTGGACGTGCAGGCGCTGGTCGAATCGCTGTGCGAGAACGCCCAGGACCAGGGCGCCGATGTACAGGCCAGCGGCCACTGCGCGCCTTTGCCAGTACAACCGATGGCGCTGCGCTCGTGCATCAACAACCTGCTGGACAACGCCCTGCGTTACGCCGGACAGGCGCAGATTGAACTGTTGGAACAGCGTGAGGAATTGCTGATTCGGGTGATTGATCACGGGCCGGGGATTGCTGAGGACCAGCGTGAAGCCGTGTTTGAACCGTTCTACCGACTGGAAGGCTCGCGTAACCGCAACTCCGGCGGCGTAGGACTGGGCATGACCATCGCCCGCGAAGCCACGCAGCGGCTGGGTGGGGGGTTGGATCTGGAAGAAACACCGGGTGGCGGGCTGACCGCCGTTGTCCGGTTGCCACGGGGCTGAGGCTCAGCCGACTTGAAGTGTGAGCGAGCCTGCTCGCGAAAGCGTCTGATGATTCAATGCATCTGTTGAATGTATCGGCCTCTTCGCGAGCAAGCTCGCTCCCACAATGAAACTGAGTGTATCGGTAGATATTGGTTGGATGTGGAGGCGCTATCGCTGGCAAGCCAGCTCCCACAGGGATCTAGTGGTTTCAGAGAGAGATGGGTCGGCTGCCAGGCCGCCTTCGCGAGCAGGCTCGCTCCCACAAAATCAAAAGCAAAAGCAAAGCAGCGCAGCTGCCCGCGGCGAAGCCGCCCCACTCAACAATGAGCGCAAGCTCGAGTGCTTTTGATCTTGATCCACCGGCGACGTCGGAAGGCTGAGTGGAGGGATTGATCCGGGCGTGGGAGCGCAGCGACCGTCTGGCGCAGCCAGACACAGCGGAAGGAGGTGCAGCGAAGCAAACCGTAGCCGCTGCGCCCGGATCGATCCCGCAGCGAAGGAACCCGAGCCTGCGAGGGCCGAACGCAGGAGCAAGCCTTTTGGGTTACCTTTTTGGCGTTTGAAAAAGGTGACCCGCCGTAAGGGCGGAACCGTAATCCGCAACACCCGCAGAAACGGATATTCACCAAAAACCCCAAGAGCATGGTCGGCCCAAAGGCCGCCAAGCCCCCCCTAGACCCGAGCCTGACTCTTACTCCAATCCGTCAAAAGACTATAAGCCACCGCCAACAAAGTAGGCCCAATAAACAACCCGATAAAGCCAAACGCAATCAACCCGCCAAACACCCCGAGCAACACAATCACCAACGGCAGATTGCCGCCACGGCTGATCAGATACGGCTTGAGCACATTGTCCACGCCACTGATGATGAACGTCCCCCAGATCCCGAGAAAGATCGCCATCCCGTACTCACCCTTCCACACCAGCCAAGCCGTGGCCGGCACCCACACCAGCGGTGGCCCCATCGGAATCAGACTCAGCATAAACGTGACGATCCCCAGCACCAGCGCCCCAGGGACCCCGGCAATGAAAAAGCCGATCAACGCCAGCACCGCCTGCGCCGCCGCCGTACCAATCACACCGTTGACCACCCGCTGCACCGTGCCCGCCACCAATTCGATGTAATAACCGGCACGATCGCCAATCAAGCGCTGCAGCAGACTGTGCACAAACGCCGCCAGTCGTGGCCCGTCACGGTAGAAAAAGAACACGAACACCAGGCTCAGCGTCAGCTCGAGAATCCCGCCGCCGATCTGCGCACTGCGCGCCAGCAGCCAGTTACCGACCTGGCCCAGATACGGCTTGATCGAGACCATCAACGCCGCGCCCTGCTGATCGATGCTGTCCCACATCGCCACCAGTCGCTCACCGACCAAAGGCACGCTGCCAAGCCAGGTCGGCGCTTCCGGCAAACCGTCGACCTGCACATCCTTGATGAATGCCGTGGCATCGCGCACATGATCGGCAAGATTGAAACCCAGCCACACCAGCGGCGCCGCCACCAGCAACATCCAGCCCAGTGTCAGGATCAACGCGGCCAGCGATTCGCGGCCATTGAGCGCGCGGGTCAATAAACGCATCAGCGGCCAACTGGCGAACGCCAGCACCGCGCCCCAGAACAGCGCCGACCAGAACGGCGCCATCACCCACAGGCTGGCACCGAATAACACCAGCAGCAGAATCTGCACCAGCAGGCGATCGTTATTGAGCATGGAAAGTCCCGGCAAAGTCAGTCAGCGAAAGAGTAGGCGAACACCGCGTGCGTGCTCGCCCGGCACAGCTTATCGCAACAGGTCGATGCGCAGGCCAGAGCCTTCGAGATTGCCGGTTTCCATCCGGGTCGCCCGCACACCCTGAGTGATCAACGCCTGGCGCCAGGCTTCGGCCTTGGGCCCGGAAACCGTGACCCGCAAGGTCGTGTCGAGATTCAGGCCACGGGAAATCAGGCGCAACCAGGTGGCATCCGGCTCATCAGCGAGTTTCGGGAAATCCAGCTCGCCGGTGCTTTTCAACTGGCGCAGCAGGGTCGCCGAGGTCGGCAACAACTCGCCCAACGGCGCAGTCGCCTCGAACTGTTCGACATGCAGATAGGCTTTGCGATTGCCGCGAGTGATGCTGTAGAGCGCCACCAGCGTGTTGTCCTTTGGCGCCGCCAGCCTGAGCAACAGATAGGCCTGTTGTTCGTCAGCGCCATACAGCTTGGCGTTGCCGAACACCTCGTTGGCCCACAGGCTGCTTTCGCCGCAATCGCGGGCCTGGCACCAGAACAGCAATTCGGCATCCTGCTGTTGCAGGGCTTCGCGGGCGGCAGTAAAGGCTTCGGTGGCGGAATGTTCCGGCGGCAACTCGTAGGTTACCGAGGTGGTCTGGCCGCGGGCGGTGACCTGGCCGTCGAAGCGCAACTGGCCGCTGATCTTGCGGATCGAACCCAGCGGGTAGATGCGCTCCAGCTCGGCCGCCGGGCGATAGTCGACGATCTGTGCGTCGGCCAGACGCGGCACGATTTGCAGATCCTGGCTGCCCGGCACATCGGCAGCGAAGGACAAGGAGCTGAAGCAGCACAGCGCGAAAAGACTGAGTGGCCGCATAGTCAGGCTCACCGGACGGTCATGGCTGGGCGGGTCGGGGTCGCAGCGGTATAGAAATCCATCAAGTTTGTCTCCTGTTTCAACCCGCCCAGCCTCGGCAGTTGCCGGTAGCAAGTCAAGGCATGGCGAAGAAGCGATTGAAACAGTCTGCTACAAGACCTGCGCCAGCCTCGTCATTCAGGTGCAGATGATGCCCGCCCGGCAACTGTTCGTGACCGAAGGGTAGACGCTGGAGCAACTCAGGATGCCTGGCCAGCATGCCATCCGCCGCGACCACCAGATGCGCCGGGCAACCGACGCGCGAGGCAAATGCCATTGCCTGTTCTTCCGTCAGGCGCAGCGGCGATGGCAGGGTCAGGCGATTGTCGGTGCGCCAGGTGTAACCGCCGGGCACCGGCATCAAACCGCGCTGGGCCAACAGTTCGGCGGCCTCGCGACTGACTGCCACCAGGCCTTTCATCCGCGCCTCAATGGCACGCTCGAGGCTGCTGTAGACCGGTTTGCGCTTTTCGCGCAAATCGAGTTGCGCCTGCAGGGCCATGCCCATGCGCTCGGCGGCGTTTTCGCCTTTGTCTGTCGGAGGAATCACGCCATCGATGAGCGCCAGATGGCTGATGCGTTCAGGCAGCGAACCGGCCAGCACCATCGAGACAATCGCGCCCATCGAATGCCCGAGCAGGCCGAAACGCTTCCAGCCCAGCTGCTCGGCGACTTGCAGCACATCATGGGCGTAGTCCCACAGGGCATAACCGGCGCCGCTTGGCCGATGAGCGGAATGACCATGGCCGGCCATATCCAGCGCGACGATACGCAAACCGTGGAGCTTCGGCGCCAGCCGCGCGAAGCTGTTGGCGTTGTCGAGCCAACCGTGCAACGCGATCACCGGCAAGCCGTCCTCGGGGCCGAACAGATGCGCGGCCAACTCGATGTGCGGCAGGTTCAGGCGCACTTCTTCGCAGGTCGGGCTCATGCGCAATCCTTGTTCTGCCGCTGTTCCCAGCGCATGAACAGATTCTTGAGCAGCCGAGCCGTGTCCTGCGGGCGCTCCAGCGGGAACATGTGCCCGCCAGGCATGCTCAGCGCCTCGCCCTGGGGCAGGCGCGAGACGAAACGTGTGTGATGGCGCATGACCACCCGGCTCTTGTGCCCGCGCACGATGGCCAGCGGCACCTGCAACTGGCGGGTGCGCCCCGGACTGGTGTGCGGCACGCCGCGATAAATGCTGATTTCCGTGGCTGGGTCAAAACGCAGACGCAGCTTGTCGTCGACCTGATGCAAACCGTGTTGCAGGTAGGCATCGAAGCATTCCGGGTCGAAGCCGCGAAACAGGGTTTTGCCGGAAAAGTAACTGCGTGCACTGTCGAGATCGGCGAATTCTTCACGGCGTCCGAGGGTGCGCCCGGCCGGGGTCAGCCGGTCAATGAAACCAAAGCGCTTGGCCGCGCGAATCACCCACTGATCGGTGCGGGTCAGCACCGGCGAGTCGAGCATCACCACGCCGCGATACAGCTCGGGACAGCGCAACGCCGCGTGCAAGTGCAGCAGACCGCCAAAGGAGTGGCCGACGCCCCATACCGGCTGCTCCTGCTGCTCGAGGTGATGGATCAATTCATCGACCAGGTTGTACCAGTTGTCGTCTGCCGGAAAACGCGGGTCATGGGCGTGCTGCTCCAGATGCGCGACCCGATACTCCGGCGCCAGCGCCGCGAACAACTTGCCATAGGTCCCCGAGGGGAAGCCGTTGGCGTGGGCGAAAAAGATCGGTTGCGACATGCGGGCAAATCCATGAGCGGGAATCGTGGCGTTGATTGTCCGCAAGACCCGGCGCCACAGCAATGACCATAACTGCCAGAAATGGTGGTGGAGACGCTTCGCAAGCAAAAGACCACAACACCGAAGGCTGCGATCTTTTGATCTACAACCTGTCAACGCAGCGGCGGCTGTTCCCCCAGCGGCACCACCGCCATGGTCAGGCGCGATACGCAACTGGCCTTGCCTTCGTCGCTGGTCAAACGGATGTCCCAGACATGCGTGGTGCGCCCGATATGAATCGGCGTGGCCACCGCCGTCACCCGCCCGCTGCGCAAGCCGCGCAAGTGGTTGGCGTTGATCTCCAGGCCGACGCAATAGAACTTGCTGGCATCGATGCACAGATAACTGGCCATCGAACCTACGGTTTCCGCCAGCACCACCGATGCGCCGCCATGCAGCAGGCCGTAAGGCTGGTGGGTGCGATGGTCGATGACCATGCTCGCGGTCAGCGACTGTTCGTCGAAGGCTTCGAAGCGAATATCCAGCACTTCGCCAATGGTGTTCTTCTGGATTGCGTTCAACTGTTCGATGTCGGGAGTAGTACGCCACAAGCTCATCGCAGACTTCCTTTGTTGTTGTAATCGATGCTCAATCCTGCCACAGCACCGCCTCGCTGCGCGCGCTCCATTCTTCGAAGCGTGCGCCGTAGCGGTCTTCGATGACGTTGCGTTTGATTTTCAGGGTTGGCGTGAGGAAGCCGTTATCCACCGCCCAGTTGTCCTTGACCACCACCAGCCGGCGCAGGCGTTCGTGCTTGTCGAGGGCGGCGTTGACCTCTTCCAGCAGCTTTTCCAGGCTCGCGTGCAGACTGGCACGAGGCTCTTGCTGATTGACGGTGGACAGCACGCACAACCCCAGCGGTGCACTCAGGCCATCGCCGACCACGCACACTTGTTCGATGCGCGAATGCACCGCCAGGCGGTTTTCGATCGGCGCCGGTGCGACGTATTTGCCCTTGCTGGTCTTGAAGATTTCCTTGAGTCGCCCGGTCAGGCGCAGGCGCCCTTCGCTGTCCTGCTCACCCTTGTCGCCGGTGCGCAGAAAGCCGTCTGCGGTGAGTGTCTCAGCAGTTTTCTGCGGTTCCTTGAAATAGCCGAGCATGTTGGCCTGGCTGCGCACCTGCACTTCGCCGGACTCATCGATGCGCACCTCGACTTCAGGGCACGGCTGGCCAATCCAGCCTTGCTTGTATCGCCCCGGCAGGCAGATATGCGAATAACCGCAGCCCTCGGTCATGCCGTAGACCTCCAGCACATCGAGGCCAAGTTTCTGATACCAGGCGAGCAAGGTCTGCGGCACCGGCGCGGCGCCGGACAACGCCACGCGCAAGGCATCCAGGCCGAGCCCGGCCAGCACTTTGTGCCCGACCCGCTTGCCGATGAAGGGCAGGCCGAGGAGAAAATCCAGGCGCTGCGCCGGAATCTTGCTGTACACGCCCATCTGGAATTTGGTCCAGATACGCGGCACGCCGAACATAGCGGTCGGCCGCGCGCGCTGCAGATCGGTGATGAAGGTGTCGAGGCTTTCAGCGAAGAACACCGTCTGCCCGGTATAGATCGACGCCAGTTCGACAAACATGCGCTCGGCGACGTGGCACAGCGGTAGATACGACAGCAGCCGATCGTTCTCATTGAGCCCGAACAGCTGCGTGCCACGACTGGTGGCGAAACCGAGATTGGCGAAACTGTGCATCACGCCTTTGGGCAGGCCGGTGGTGCCGGAGGTGTAAATGATCGTCGCCAATTGCTCGGCGGCGGGACGTGGATCGTCCTGGATTGGCGAACAGCTCTGCAGGTCCGCCCAGCTGTAATCGAACTCGCCTGGCGGATGCAGCGGCAGGCTGATGGTCGGCAGGCCCGTCGGCACGCCCTGCGACATGCCCGCCCAGTCATCGAGCTTGCCGATGAACGCCAGCGCACTTTCCGAATGAGTCAGCACCTGCGCCACGGACTCGGCGGTGAGATTGGGGTACAGCGGCACCGACACATGTCCGGCCATCCAGATCGCCAGATCGGCGATGATCCAGTGCGCGCAATTTTTCGAGATCAGGGCGATGTGGCTGCCGGGCGGCAGCTCCCGCGCCCGCAACCAGTGCGCGGCGCAGCGGGCCTGATGGCCGACATCGGCCCACGTCAGCGTCTCCACCTGACCACCGCCGATGGGCTGCACCAGAAAGCGCTGGCGCGGGTGCCGGGCTTCCCGTTCGTAGAACACGTCCAGCGGCAAACGGAAGGCGGCAGACATGCGACTCGCTCCTGTTTTTTTTGGTCTGGAGCAAGCGTAGTCAACCAAGCAAGTGCTTGGTTGGAATTTTCAAACAAATAATTTCACGGATTGGCAGAAATCAATGTGGGAGCGAGCCTGCTCGCGAATGCAGTATGTCAGCCCCAAAAAGGGTGAATGACACGCCGCCTTCGCGAGCAGGCTCGCTCCCACAGGGATATGGCGTTAAGGGTGCTTGAGACTGTTGAGCTTCATCGAGCCAATCAGCAGCTCGCTGTGCTCAAGCTCCGCCAGCCCCGCTGTACTGACCTTCTCCGACGGATGCCCGGCGCCGTGTTGCAGATAGCTGAGCAGATTGCCCACCAACGGGTTGTGGCTGACCAGCAGCACATTGCTCACCGACACCAATTGCTCGGCCACCTTGTCCGGATCGCTCTCCGGCGTCAGCCACTTGACCGTACGGATCTCCGGCTCGAACCCCAGCGCCTCGCGCACGATCTGCGCGGTTTGCTGCGCGCGCAGATAAGGGCTGGCGTAGATCGCCGTCAGCGGCTGGCCCATCAGATGCGCGGCGCTGCGCAGGACTTCTTTACGACCATGCTCGGTCAGCTCGCGCTCGGAATCGATTTTCGAGCCGTGAGGCACCGCCTCACCATGACGCAATACCCACAGTTTCATAGTTTGGGTTCCTCATCGCGCACCGGATGCGCGGCCGGGGCGACGGTGTGCGGCGCTTCCCCTTCCGGGGTGCGCGGCGCTGGCCAGTCGGCGAACGGCCAGGGCTTCTGGTCACTGTGGAACGTGCCGAAGCGGCCGATCTGCGCGAGGAACTGGCTGAGGCTGTCGCCGAAATTCATCAGGCTGGCGCTCGGTGCGCCGTAGATCAGGCGGTAGATCAGTTGCACCAAGACCACCGCGCCGAGGATGAACTGCGCGACTTGCCAGACCAGCAGATAAACGATCATCCACAACACCCGCAGGAGGATGGATTCGTACTGGGTTTCGCTTTTCGGATCGTTCATGGCTTGCTTCCTGTCCGTGTAACAGCGGAATCAGTTGAAACCGCTGGTGGAAATAAAGTCGACGTCGGTTTTCGGCTCGGCACGCATCAGTAGACCGATCACCTGCTCCAGCGTGCGTCCTTCGAACAGGATCGCGTGCAGCCCGGCGACCAGCGGCATGTACACGCCGACTTCCTGGGACTTGGCCTTGAGCACTTTGAGGGTGTTGACCCCTTCGGCGACCTCGCCAAGACGCGACACCGCTTCGTCGAGGCTCAAGCCCTGACCGAGGGCGAAGCCGACCTGGTAGTTGCGGCTCTTGGGTGACGAACAGGTGACGATCAGATCGCCGACCCCGGCCAGACCAAGGAAGGTCATCGGGTTGGCGCCCTGATTCACCGCGAAGCGGGTCATCTCGGCCAAGGCGCGAGTGATCAGCATGCTCTTGGTGTTCTCGCCCATTTCCAATGCCACCGCCATGCCGGCGATGATCGCGTAAACGTTTTTCAACGCCCCGCCCAGCTCGACACCGAAACGGTCGGCGCTGGCGTAAACGCGAAAGGTACGACCGTGAAGGGCGGCTTGCACCGCTTTGCACAATTCTTCGTCTTCGCTGGCGACCACCGTGGCGGTCAGTGCGTGCTCGGCGATTTCCCGCGCCAGGTTCGGCCCGGACAACACGCCGATGCGCGCCTGCGGGGCGATCTCTTCGAGAATCTGACTCATCAGCTTGAAGGTCTGCGCTTCAATGCCTTTGGTCAGGCTGACCAGCATCTTGCCGCTCAAACGCTCGGCGTGGGCGGCGAGTACCGTGCGCAAGGCGCTGGATGGCAGCGCGACAAAGCACAGATCGCAGGCGTCGAGGGTGGCTTGCAGGTCGGTGACGGCGGTCACGCCCGGGAGAATCTTGATGCCTTTGAGGTAACGCGGGTTTTCGCGATTGACCCGGATGGCCTCGGCCTGCTCGGGGTCACGCATCCACTGAAGGACTTGATGGCCGTTCTCGGCCAGCAGATTGGCCACGGCGGTACCAAAACTTCCGCCTCCCAGGACCGCAATCGGGCGCTGTTCAGTCATATGCAATCCGTTAATCCATACCAGTGGCGATGCCGGGCATTATACGGGGCGACCCGATGGCGGCCAGCCCCAGCAACAATTACCGACATTTGTAGGAAGAAGACCAATAAAACCTAGGAAAATGCCTGCAACGTCACTGGAAAAGTCGCCGCCCTCGGTTAACATGCGCGCCAATTCTTCTCTCTGCAGGCTGTGTCGTGTTTTCTGGCCCTCCTCCCCCGCGCTCGCCGCTGCTCCTGGCGCTGCTGTTCAGCCCGCTGGTGCTGGCGGACGATCTGTTCGTCGACAGCCAGACGCTGCCGCAGGTGCTTACCGCTACACGCCTGAAGCAGACGCCGGCGGAAGTGCCGGGAAGCATGACCGTTCTCGACAGCGAACTGATCAGCGCCAGCGGTGCCCGCGACATCAGCGAGCTGCTGCGACTGGTGCCGGGGATGATGGTTGGCAGCATCAACGGCAATCAGCCGGCGGTGAATTACCACGGCACCAACGCCAGCGAAGCACGGCGCATGCAGGTGTTGATCGATGGCCGTTCGGTGTACCGCGCCGGCCTGGCGACGGTGGACTGGAGCGATATTCCGGTAGCGATGGAAGACATTGACCGGATCGAGGTGTTTCGCGGCCCGAACACGGTCAGCTACGGCGCCAACGCGCTGATGGCGGTGATCAACATCATCACCCGCCACCCGGCCGACAGCCATGGCACGCGTTTGAAGATCACGCGCGGCCAGCGTGGCATCAACGACTTTTATGCCAGTCAGGGCACCGGTTGGGACGGCGGTGATCTGCGCCTGTCGCTGTCCGGTCAGGAAGATGACGGTTTCGACAGCAACCGCAACGGCGCCGATTATCGCGACGGTCGGCGCTTGAATCGTCTGAGCCTGGCGGTCAGCCACGACCTCAATGAGGGGCAAAGCCTCGACTGGCAGCTCAACGCCAAGGACGGCAGCAATCAGCGACCTTATACCTACCGCCCGGTGTTCTCGGGGATTACCGACGCCGGGAACAATTCCGACGTGGTGGCCAAGGATTACGCCGGTTCGGTGCGCTGGAACCTCGATATCAACCCCGAACACAGCCTTTATGTGCAAGGTTCGGCGCAGCACTGGGATCGCCAGCAAGTCTGGCGCGCCTGCGATGCCGAGGTGTCGTTCAGCCCCGAGCTGGCGCAGTTGTGGCAGCTCAACCCGAATTACACCGAACGGCTGGCGCGCAACATCAACCAGTTCACCGGCCCCGGCGCGGCACCCGGCACGCCGCAGGAAATGGCGCTGGCCAATCAAGTGCTCGAGCAATGGCGCAACGGTGCCAGCCAGACCTTGTGCGGCGATATCGACCAGAGCGCCCGCGAATCGCGCTACGACCTCGAGCTGCAGGACACCCTCAGCCTGTCCGACAGCCTGCGACTGGTCAGCGGCCTGAATTACCGCTACGACCGCGCCGATTCCGAAACCTACTTCAACGGCACCCTCGACGACACCACCTGGCGCGCCTTCGGCCAACTGGAATGGCGCGCTACCGAGCACTGGCTGCTGCAGGGCGGTGCGATGTTCGAAGACACACAACTGATCGGCAGTTCGCTGACCCCGCGCTTCGCGGTCAACTACCTGATCAACCCGCGTCATGGCCTGCGCGCGGTGTACTCGGAGGCGATCCGCTCGCCGGACATGTTCGAGAACAACGTCAATTGGAGCTATCAGGTCAGCAACCTGCGACCCTCGGCTTACGGCCAGTCGTCGGCGCGCTATTTCGTCAAGACCCGCGGCCCCGGTGATCTCGATCAGGAACACATGCGCTCGCGGGAATTGGGCTACAACGGCTACTTCGCCGAACTGGGGCTGGCCGTGGACGTGAAGCTGTTCTACGACGAAATCACCGGGATGATCAGCGAGCCGCTGCGCAACAACCAGTACATCGCCAGCAACGCCAACAGCTCGCGCTTTCGTGGCAGCGAAACGCAGCTGGACTGGCGCCTCAGCAGCGCCGACCGCTTGCGTTTGACCTACGCCTTCGTCGACGCCGAGGCGAGCAATCCGCTGGACCAACAGTTCACCTCGCGCAACAGCGGTTCCGCCGGTTGGCTGCGCAATTGGGGCCATGGCTGGAACAGCGCCCTCTTCTATTACGGCGACAACGCGCTCAACGGCTATCGCTTCGAACGCGTCGACACGCGCATCGCCAAACGCATCGCCATTGGCAAAGCTCAGCTGCAATTGGCCGGCGTGCTGCAACAGCGCCTCGATCATCAGCCGAACACCTTCGTCGACAATAATTACGATGAACGCCGGGTGATGTATTTCAGTGCCGAGCTGGAGTTTTAGGATGCGCACCGGCCCGTCACGGAAGACGCCCACCCTGGGCCACTGGCTGGCCGGGCTCTGCCTGTTCATGACCGCGTGGCTGCACGGCGTCGCGGTGCAAGCGGCGGATATTCTGTTGACCGGCGCCGAGGAAAGCCCCGGCGTGCAGGCCTTCGTGCAAGCGCTGAGTGAACTGCGCCCGACCGACAACGTGCGGTTCCAGCCGCTGGCGAGTTTGCCGGCACCGGGCAAATTACCGGCCAGTCTGCGCTTGATCCTGCTCGATCTGCCCAGCCTCGACTGGCGTCTGCAAGACTCACAAGGCCCGTCGACGCTGGTGTTGCGCATCAGCCGCTTGCAGGCGCGCCAGCGTTTCGCCGACGCCCAACCGGCGCGCCTGAGCCTGCTCTGGAGCGACCCGCCGCTGAGCCGGCAATTGCAACTGATCCGGCGGATCTTGCCGCAGGCGCGCCGGGTCGGCGTGCTGTTCGATGAGCACGGCGAATTCCTCATTGACGAATTGCGCGCGGCTGCACGGCCGTTGAATCTGGAGATTGTCAGCCAGCGCTGGGACAACATTCATGACAGCCGTCCGCTGCAAGCGGTGCTGAAAGGCAGCGACGTTTTGCTCGGCCTCGACGACCCCGATCTGTACAACTCGCAAACGGCGAAAAACCTCCTGCTCAGCAGCTACTCGCGTCAGGTTGCGCTGATCGGCCCCAACATTGCATTCGTTCGCGCTGGCAGCCTCGCCAGTACCTACAGCGACCAGAGCGACTGGCTGGCGATTCTCGACCATTTGCTCGATCAGCCTACCAGCGCATGGCCGCGAACGCTTTACCCCGCTCGTTTCAAAGTCTCAAGTAATGCGCAGGTGGCTCGTTCTTTAGGCATCGAACCGCTGAATGAAGCATCTGTCGCCAGTGCCTTGGCCGAAGGAGAGCGCCGCCCATGAGTTTTCGTCGCCGTTGGGATATCAACACCCGCACGCAGCTGATCAGCCTCGGGCCGGCGCTGCTGCTGACGTTGCTGTTGATCAGCTTCTTTACCTTCGTGCGCATCCAGGATTTGCGCCAGGAGCTGAACCACACTGGCCAGTTGATTGCCAACCAACTGGCGCCTGCCACGGAATACGGGGTGATCTCCGGCAACAACGAAGTGCTGGAAAGCCTGCTCAAGGCGACACTGGCCACGCCCAACGTGCGCTTTCTCGAAGTGCAGGACAGCGCCAACCGGATTCTGGTTTATGTCGAACAACCGGCCGATAGCCACAGCCGCCCGCATCAGGTCGAAGTGTTCCAAGCGCCGGTGCGTTTGCAGCGGATCGCCTTGCACAATGATTTTTTCCAGGACGGCAAAGTCAGCAACAGCGCCGCCGGCGAGGATTATCTGGGGCGAGTGATCGTCGGGCTGTCCAATGACGCTTTCAGTCAGCGCCAGCAGGAGATCCTGTTCAAGGCCGGGATTCTCGCGCTGTTCGCCCTGCTCTTCACTTTCGTCGTCGCCCGTCGTCTGGCCGGCAGTCTGTCGCAGCCGATCCGCGACATCGGCGATGCGGTCAAGGCGATTCAGGAAGGCGATTACAAAACCCCGTTGCCGATTGTCGATGACACTGAACTGGGCGCGCTGTCACAACACATCAACAACCTTGCCCAAGCGCTGGAGCAGGCCAGTCGTGAGCAGCAACAGGCGATGGCGCAGCTGATCCAGACCCGCGAAGAGGCGGAAAAGGCCAACAACGCCAAATCGGATTTTCTGGCGATGATGAGCCATGAACTGCGCACGCCCATGAACGGCGTGCTGGGCATGTTGCAGTTGCTCGAAACCACCGAGATGACCGAGGAGCAAGTCGAATACGCCGCGCTCGCTTCGGAGTCGACCGAACATCTGCTCAAGGTCATCAATGACATTCTCGACTTCTCGCGAATCGAACGTTCGGAGCTGGAGCTGGAGCACATCCCGTTCAATCTCGCCGAGCTGATCGGCGCCTGCGCGCAATCGTTCCAGCACAGCGCGGTGCAGCGAGGCCTGGCACTGAATCTGCGCATTCCCGACGACATGCGCGGCTTGCAGGTGCAGGGCGATCCGACGCGGATCCGGCAGATTCTGGTCAATCTGGTCGGCAATGCCTTGAAGTTCACCGAGCAGGGCCGGGTCAGCATCGAGGCGCAATGGCAATCGTTGGATCACGAACTGTTGTGGTTCACCTGCTCGGTGCGCGACAGCGGCATCGGCATTTCTTCGGAGAGTCTGGAGCTGATGTTCAACGCCTTCCAGCAGGCCGACAGTTCGATCTCCCGTCGTTACGGTGGCACCGGTCTTGGTCTGCCGATCGCGCGGACTTTGGCCGAACGTATGGGCGGCACCTTGCGCGCGCAGAGTGAGGAAGGACGCGGTTCGGTGTTCACTCTGGAAATTCCATTGGCGCTCTATAAGCAGGCAATGCCGGCGCTGGCCGCGCCGCGCACCCTGAACGGTAGTGGTCAGGGCGAAGGACGCCATGTGTTGCTGGTCGAAGACAACCCGGTCAACCAGACCGTGATCGAAGCGATGCTGCGCAGCCTCGGCTTTGCGGTCAGCGTGGCGACCGATGGCGCGCAAGCGGTGCGCAGTGCCGAGGGTGGCGAATTCGAAGTGATTCTGATGGATTGCCGGCTGCCGATCATCGACGGCTACGAGGCCACGCGGCAGATCCGCGACCTGCCCGGACGCCGCGATGTGCCGATCATCGCGCTGACCGCCAACGCCTTGCAGGGCGATCGCGAAACCTGTCTGGCGGCGGGGATGAACGATTACCTGGCCAAGCCGTTCAAACGCAATGACCTGCAGCAGATTTTGCAGCGCTGGGTGTCGTAGTGTGGGCCTTTCGACCATCTGCGACTGGCGTGAAAAGCGAAAGTGCGGCAGTCTTAGGCACCCGAACGAGCCCCAAAAGGGGCTTGATTAAAAATTTCAGTGCACAAGTGTACATTCATGTCCTTGGTGCTGTGACTTTCACCACAACGCAATAGTCTATGAGTAGGCTGCCGGTTCGAGGCATGAACGCCTTGAACGGTCGGGAAGACCTGCCCCACCTGCCGCATGGGATTATTGAGGAGCTCGCATGACCAAACAAAACGCCTTTACTCGGGAAGACCTGCTGCGCTGCAGTCGCGGTGAGCTGTTCGGC
>Ga0308161_1001832_pt1 | contig 24091 bp, 27 predicted proteins | sample PhyFR2_FD_201034 | JGI IMG/M metagenome (GOLD analysis project Ga0308161, IMG submission 201034) | Phyllosphere microbial communities from UC Gill Tract Community Farm, Albany, California, United States - DLSLF.R2 | ecosystem: Host-associated > Plants > Phyllosphere > Unclassified | place: USA...
AAGATGGACCATTAGATTTTGCGGGAGAGGAGGAAAGGGAGAGGGAGTTGAAGGAGGCTTTGGGAGATCCGAGAGCGAAGAATTTGTGTGGACCAGGTGAGCTTTCTTTCTTTACGCTTGATCGAACCTGTACATGAAAAGATTGACCGAGGATCGGAAAGTTCTCAGGTTGTACGGGAATCGATAACGCTTTGATTTATTCAAACTTATCTCGAACGGATTGGCAACAGACCGTCATGACTCTGTCTTCTGCCTCTTCTGGGATTCGGTATGTCCCTCTCACCCTCCTTCCAACACTCTCTACTCGCTGACGCCCTTCTCGAGATAGGTTGAAAGCAAGAACGAATCAACCTCTCCTCCATCTCTACTCTAGCAATTCTCCCTCCTTCTCGCAAGGTTCCTACCCGAAGAAGTCATCACATGGGGAAGGGACCTATGAGCAATATAGCTGTCTTGCGGTTGAACAGGAGGGATGGATTGATGGGTTGCATCATCGGGACGAGTGGGAATTGACAGGGGAGAAGAATCAGGTGAGCCCACTTTTCCCGACTTTTGAGCACTCTTGAAGAGGGTACTGACTTTACACTCTATGTATAGTGGTATGATGAGAAGAGGGAGTACGAGTGGTGGAGTGAATACGAGTTTGAGAATTTCGATTGAACATTCGGAACTTGATGATGGAGTCTCTCTCGTGATGTACACGCCATGACCGAGTAGTAGTACAGACACGATGTTGGCTCTCAGAATGGGCTGGTCGGACGGTCAGAGGATGAACGGGCAAAACAACGAAGATCGATTGGCAAAAAGGAGGAAGAACAGACGAGCTCGAGGGGAATCTCAAAGGGACAGCTTTGGTACTACAAGGATGATCACGCTACTTCAGAACCTTCTGTTGCTATTGATGAGACTCTTATCTATCCCGTACATCTCTGCTCGACGGTGGCTGAGAGCATGCTGAGGCAGCTCAGCGTATTTCTTTCGTCCGTCGAGCATTTCCTGACCAGTCACTATGCTACATTCGCGCATCCATGTCGCATTGTTACGTGCGGAGTAGATCTCATAGCTCTGATGAGGGTGGAAAATGAATTCGTGAAGGATGCGGTTCCCTTCGTCGAGGCGAAAGAATCGGTGACTCCCAGGCACGTATTCGTAGTACCATGTATAATCGCTCCCTTTTGTTCGCTAGACATGAGGATCAAGCAGTGTGAGTTTACTGAATGTTGATCTCGAGAGATGCAAGTTACCCTGAAATGCGAGTCTCCCCTTTTCGCCAAAGGTATGAGCTGACCAAGAATGTTCTGTTGCCACTTCCAGTCTCCGGCTTGACTAGCTTGTAGAAAATTCTCCAATAGGTCACTCTCGCTGCGAGCCTGGACGGCGTAAGTCTAGTGAGCTCGACGGGCCGGTTGAAGATCAAAATGAGAGAACACTTACGGCTTGGTCGTAGTAGTCCCCCAAAGCCTGTAGCCTAGCAGAGTTGTAGCTCGGATCTGGATGATGCTCCATCACTCGAGTCGTCGATGAAAACAAATTCGGTGTGGTGAGAGAGAAGTAGAGGAACAAGAAGCAAAAAACTAGCTGTTGCCACCTGCACGCCTCAAGTACTCGTGGACTGGAGGATCCTGCTTTGTGAACAAGTACTCGTGGACTGGAGGATCCTGCTTTGTGAACTGGTGGAGGAGTCCGTCCACGAGAGGAGATTGCAAACCGCAGTCTGTAACCGAAACCTCGCGGTTCAGTTCCCTTTGCTCTCCTGTTCTCCCACGACTAGTCACCGAAGCACTCTACCGAGTTGACGGATATATGGAGTGCTTGCAACCCGTGAATCAGTCATTGTCTCTCAAGTGAGCGGTTTCGAAGAATCGGCTATAGACGCAGCGAGCAAACGAGACTTGACTTCTGTCCCTCTCACAAATATGACCCCCAAAGATGGATGCGCACAATAATAGAGAACATTGACGCTTTCAAAGTGCGAACAAAGTATAACGAGGGGGTTTTCATAATCAAAATCGGGGAAAAGTTTGAATGTTGGGGCTATTTGGGGGTCACTACCTCAAAATCTCCTGCTGCGAGCGATCCAGGCAGATCTATCAATCTTGTGGATGCCGGTAACTCGATGTCCGATTGAGCTTTGAACGTGACCCATCAACTCCGCCAACCTCACTTGCTCTCGAATTGCCCCCCTCCCGTTGATGTGAGTACGTTGCCTGTTTTTTGTGATCTCGTAGACGGTGTCATCATTTTTGAAGTGCAATTCGACAAAATGAATCCTATTCCTATCCTGCTTCTCCGTAAAGAATCTGAACGTGGCCGTTACGTACTCGCGAAAGTACTCGCCGGTTGCAGAATCGATGTACGTCTACAGAGTGAGGTCAGAGCCTATAGACGGTGCCAGAGGTGGTGAAAAAGAAATAGAACTTGCCGGTAGATGATCCAACACTCCGGTCTCGCTATACAAACCCAGAAGAGGTTGAAGAGCAGCCTGAGCTGTATCGTTGATCGGCACACTCGAAGGATGGCAAGCAATTGCGTTGCGGAAGACACCGCTGTAGTACTCGATCTCTTGAGCACGACCCTCGAGCGCCTGTAAATCCGCGGCGCCAATCAATCCTCGGTGAGAGCAAATGTCATATCAGGCAGAGTGACTCACTACTCTTTGAAGCTGTCTACGTGGCTGTGTTACCTCGGAAGGGTCAACTGGGATCTTTGCTCATGCGTTAGACAGTGCAATCGGAAACTTACGTCGAGATTTGTGTTATTCTGCGCCTCTAGTTGTGCTATGTAATGCTGATACTCTTCTAACCTGTCTCGAAGGACTGATGGCATGAAGGTGGAGGCAGAGCGGTGTCGAGCGAAAAGAGAAGCAAGCAGGAGGAGAAGCGAGAAAGATGATCGAACTCAGGAGACGGAGCTCGGTATGCGGTACAAGGTAACAAGGGAGAATCGTGGAAGTCATTCATTCGTCACGCGGTGTCCTGTCTCTAACCGCACTCCCTGATCGCAATCTTCGAGGGAGATTCGTAACGAATGCTCTTGCTCTGTTGCTCTCTGATACAGCAATAAAGCAAGATGATAATGCTTGATGATAATGATCCAAACAATTACATAGCAGAATAAGATAAAGCTTGTGTAATAGAGCAAAATAGGTAGGACAGCAACAATTTTCAATGTTACGAGCTGGGTTTGGAGGGGACGATACGAGAGCGAGGAGAGTCTAGGTCGAGACTAGACGAGGTCGAGGACGAGGAAGGAAGGACGAGGACGATAAACGAGGAAGGGGAAAGTCTGGTCGGGTGCCGGCGACGAGGACGAGGTTGACGAGAACAGAAGAGTCTTTCGATATCTCTCGAAAGAAATCTCTCTGGGACGATGATAGCTCGCTAGTTAAGGTGAACTAAGAACTGAGTGATTGGCACAAGAGTAAAAGAGAAGAGAGAAGCAAAGCGTTCTCGTTAAGCAAAACTACGAAGAATAATATAGAACGCGATAGAACAAAAGAGTGTGTGAGATAGATCATGTAAGAAGGTTTCAATGTTAAGCAAGTAGAACCTGAGAGAACAAGATGGAAGGAGTGTGGGTACAAAGTAAAGCGAGACGAGAATCTAGAAAAGAAGGTTTCGAGAATACGCTAGAATGTTCTAGCGCGAGGGTTACTTCGTGGTCGTAACATTCAACCTCTCGTCTTCTCCCTCAGCCAATACTCTCTGTTTAACCTCCAAGCCCGCAAAATTCCGGCAAGTAGACACTCGACCTTCAAGACTCAGGCATTACTCTTCAACGACGAGGCGAGACAGCGAGGTTATCGAGAGGAGCTCGAAGCGGTAAAGACGAATGCGGTCAAAGCGTCAGTTTCGTTTTGTTTGGTTTCGCTCGTTTCGCTTCGATAGCTGCGGAGAGCTTCGCTGACTCGCTGCTCATAGACACCTCTATTTAGATAAGGCAGATGGAGTAATACAGGACGATCTCCGAATATAACGGCATCAACCGAAAAACTTTGCAAAGAAATATTCAGATCAAATTCTAGTTATGACGTCTCCTTTCGCGCCTCAGTCTCTTCAAAGCCTTCTACTCTGTACCACAAACGCATTGCTGTGGGTTTCCCGGTGACCCAAGCTGGATTGGGAAGATTCTCCTTGATTCGAATGTCGACCGATGAAGTTACGAACACGAACCGAAGTCGCGTTGTCAGGGTTACCCGACTGTGACTCAGATACAGCTGTCAATTTAGCAAATTTGGATGGCAGAATTCAAACGCACCAAGAGCGACATTTTCGCAATGACTTCTTCGACCTTGTACATCTCGCAAAAAGCGTGAATGCGGGGCTTTGCGTTCAAGTTCCTCCACTGTTGCTGTGTAACGATTGAGTATGCGACTCAGCCCAGAAACTTGTCGAATCAGGGTCAATTCACACTTACCTGATGTTTGGGAACGTCCTCTTTGATGAATTCGAGAACCGCTTCGACTCGGTACCAAACAAGATCAAGTTGTAGATTGTTGGGACTCGTGGTGATTTGTTTCCGAATCGGCTTGGCCCACTCGTTCTCAAATTGCTGTGAATTTTCGCCATGTAGAAACAGCTCTTGATAAGGCTGATTAAGAAGCTTCTGGAGGAACTGAGTTCGAGCCCGGAGTACTCCCTACACAGCAGAGTCAGTACCAAACAGAATCAATCTGAGGAAGAAAGCTTGACGGACATTGAGATTGAGCTTCCTCATAATGCTTTCAACCGTAAACTCTTTGACTGGCCCACTTTCTGTCACAATCTCAACCTGAACATGGCACTCAGCAGAGCATAGAATAACGGCAGTTCGAGAAGCGACTCACAAGGTTTCCTCTCCAGTTCCTTCGCTCAAGCAGCTTCTTGAAGTAAGCGGCAATACTCGTCCAATTTGGCTCGTAATAGTAGTTGAAGCCTCGGTTGCGAGTAGAAACATGTTCATCAGGAGTGATGATGGTTCCATCAAGACGTAGGAGGAGCTGGTGTTTCCAAATTTCGAAAGCCTGCTTTAGTTCAGGTTGTTGCGGTGAACCCAAACGAGATTCGATGATATCATCGAGGTCTTCGACTAGTGCACGACGGAGCGTTTTACTCCTCGATGAATCACGACGAGAAAATAATCCAGTTTTGCTGACAGCGTTGGCTGCTTCGAATGAGCCGTAGTCTGGAGGATCTGGTGCCGAATCATAAATGGGGGGTCGCTGTGAACCCAAGTCGTCTTGATGTTGATAGTTCATGGCGAGATGTCGAGGAGGTCGGCGGGAGAAAAGAGAGATCGGGACAGAGTTGTGAGAGGGAATCCGGCTACAGACCTGGTTGTTTCTCCGTTCGGAGTCCGGTCCATTCGTTATAGCGGCATAGTCAGCGAGCCTCTCTCGTGGAGAACGACATGCTCACGAAACACCGAATACACAATGCAAGCCTGCTACGACTCTCCTGTACTCAACATCCCTATTCTCCACTTCACTTTCGCCAGTGTCGGTCTCTCGACTCGTTTCGTCTCTGCTTCTCCCTCGATAGGTTTCGGTCTCGCTTCCCATTCAGCGAGCAGACTAGCATCTCCTTTATCCCGAATTTGCTGTTCCTCGACTTGTTCCGCTTTCCATTCTTGTTCTCGAGGTAGCCAGATACGGTTGACGAGGGAGACGAGGAAGGCTTCAAAGGCGGTGAGCGCAGACTGGAGTTCGGAGGCGGAGGATCGATGTGAAGAGGAAGAGAGGGTGAGAAGGATCGGTAGGAGACCTGCGACTTCGGCTGCAAGCCATGAAACCCGCGGATCAGCTACACTCGAGATCAATCGAGGGATATGGAGCTTACTCTGGAGTTCTGCGATCTTGACTTCAAGCGACTTCTTGATCGAATTGAGCAAGTACATTTCCTCGTAAACACTTCCTTTCTTTCCCGCAATCTTCTTCAGTCCAGCTCGTCTTCGAGATCTCGCTGTTCGACTCGACGACCTTTGACTACTTGCGACAGTCGTTGGGTTGACGGTGTAACGAGTGAAAGCGGTTCCAGCGTCCGAAACACCATCGGGAGCCAATTCGAGGTTCTCGAGAGCGGCGGAAGGATCGTCGATGCAGAAGTATTGATCTGTGGGCAAGCGGCAAAGTCAGCAATGATGGAGGAAGAGGGAGAGCGAGGACGAAGAACGAACAAGGATTGTTGTCTCTTCGTTGTCTCAACTCGTCTAATCGATCAGCTTGTTTCTCTAGCTGTTCAGTCGTCTCCGAGAAGTCGTCGAGTAGTCGTTGTTGCATGTCGAGCGTGCTAGACTTGATTCGAGATTCGATGAGATCCCTTCGGTTGTGAAGAGCAGTCTGCGCGATCAGAAGGAGATCAATGTGACTCCACAGGAGTCAAAGTAAGGAGATATCGAGTACTCACGAGTCGTACAGCTTCAGCGTAGAGATGTCCTTCGCACAAGGCATCGATAGCTGCCGGTAGATCTTGAGCGTATTCGAGCAAGACCTTTCCTGACTCGGCGTATCTTCGTTTACTCGTCAAACGTTCTATAAGTCGCGAGAGAGGTGATCAGCGTCAGGTAAAACGGTCCGCGCAAGCAAGTGCAGAAGGCTTACCGGCGATCTCGAAAGCCAGTTCTTTGACCTCATCCTCCGACTTTTGCGAATTGTAAGCGACCGTGAACAGCTCTTGCCAAGCGTTCGCATGCTGGTACGCGAGGATAGCCTTGTCGGGTTGATCGGACAGCGAGAAGACTGAGAATCGGGAAAGCTCAGTTAGTCGAGATCTCGAAGTAGCGAGAATGAGGTAAACAACTCACGCAGGCCTGCCTCGGCATACTTCGATTTCTCGAACAGATCCTCCGCATTCGCTTCGAGTACAGTTCTATACTTCTCTTGATCTGATCCGTAAGCTTCGAGAGCGACTCCGAACAATCCATGTTTCTTCGTGTAATCGAGCGCTTCGTCGAAATGATCGGGACCTGCTCGAGAGAGGTTGCGAAGGGCAGAGACATGTCGAGAGAGGTAGTCGTCGATCTTGTGTCTCTGTAAGAACTCGGGAAGTTCGCGAAGTGCTCGAAGGAAAGGGAGATATTCTCGGGGATCCTGTATTCGAGGCAAACTCGAGATCAGCCCCAAGTCACAACCTGCCAGACGAGGGAACCATGACTTACCTTCTGAGAGTGTTGAGCGATCATCAAGACGAGGGCAAAGTCGTACATTCCCAAAGCGAGATCGAACAGTTTGTTGGCATCACTGAGGAAGATGATGTACTTGACGGCATCCTCTGCCCGTTCAGCGTCTCTCGCTATAAGTGATGATCGAGTCAGCGTGAGATCGCTCATACTGAGAAAAGAAGCCTGTTTACCTTTGAGCTCGGCGAGAAGGTTGAGAGCGTCTTCGTAAGCTGGAGGCTGTCTTCGAACGTGAGCAGTCAAGATGGAATTGGCGTAGTCGAATACATCTCGCTTCTCTAGATCCTCGCGAACGAGGTCACAGACGGTGTTGATCTTGTTCGTCGAGACGCTACAGAGACCAACGTGAGAATCAGCTTTCTGTCAGCACAAAAAAGAACGAGAGAAGCTTACGAGACAGCAGGAGCGACTGAGCCGGATGCACCAATGCTCAAGACACTCTTGTACATGCTCTTCGTTACATCTTCGTCCTTCAGTCCACTCAAGAACAGGTTGAGATGATCGACTTCCTTGACTTGGTCGACGAATTCGCTGATGTGTTCGGTAAAGAGAGCAGGATTGTGATCATGGAGGAGGTTGAGGTCGATGCGATGCTTCCGGCACAAGAGGAAAGCGGATCGGAAACGACGTCTGCTCGGGGAAGAGAGTGAGCGAAACTCGACGGAGAATAAGCGATTCAGAACTCACGAGTCGAGGAAATCTCGGACAACTCTCAAGACTAATGGTCTCGGACAGATGATCTCGAGGTTACCTCTCGGCATTTGTAGAACTAGACTGGTCGAACTGGGTGCGACAGTGACAATTCTCGAGCCCCTCTCAACCGCTCGTTTGATCGAAGGAGTTTCGTTCTCCCCTCCAGCTCCACCGTTAGCTCGTCTAGCGAAAGATTCAGTGTGCTCGACTGCTGATGGACCGGTGTAGAAGGGTGAAAGGGTGAAGAGGGGGACGAATTTGGCTTCATGGGAGAAAGTGGTGTAAATGAGGAAGTCGGGAGTAGTAATGAACGAAGTAGCATCGGATGCAATGAGTCGAGAGGAGGAATAGAGTCGACCGGAAGCGGAGAGACCGATAACTGTCGGGAAACGAGAAGAGGAGGTCGAAGAAGCGGGAGGGAGGAGAACGTGTTGAAGTTGAGGACAGAATTCAGGGACGGGAGTGAGGGAAGGTGAAGGGAGGGACATGTCTTCGGATTGTGAGTAGAGGAAAGTCTCGAGTAGCCATCCTTCGTTTGTTTCGAGTAAGAAACTGTCTTCTTCTTCTCCTCCTTCCCCATCCTCTTCGTCTGATCCTTCCTCTCGTGTCGCTACTTTCGCAACGATTCTTCGAGCTCCTTCCATAACCACCACTCTTTGCGCTTCCGCTTCCCTTCCAACAATGACAACCTCATCTCGAACTTCCCCATCTTCTTCTCTGACAGTCCTCAATACTCCAACTTTGACTTCTCCCGCTTTCGTTTGAAGCATCGCACATTGCTTGACGACCGATCTGGCGGCTTGAGGAAGGTCGACTGTCCATTCGAGGACAGGAGTAGGTAAACCAGCTCTGGCGCGGGCTTGAGCATTGCCAGTAAGCGAGAGGGACCAAGAGTAGACGGCGACTGATGTCGGGTAGAGGAGCGCGAAGTAGAGAGGTGCAGTAGAAGTGAGGGAAGATGTCGAAGTTGGAAGGGAAGGAGCGAAGGAGATGTGGGGCGGAGTAGAAGAAGTTGGCAGAGTGAGAGCGCTCATTGGAGGTGGGATGTTGACGAGTCGGAAGGGTGTCAATTTGGTGTTGGCTGTCGAACGAGAAAGTGAGTCAGCCTATAGTGCAGCGATCAACAATAAAGCTTCACTCACATCCGTCGACAACCGCGACTGTCGCATCGTCCTCGTGTCTCTCGGCACTCCTCTCTGACCTCAGCGTATCCCATCCCATCTCGTACGTTTCCGACCCTTCCCTCGTGATCAGACTCAGCTCGAGAGACTTTTCAGGATGCCATGAGAAAGCGAGGAGTTTCGAAGAATTTGATAAAGACGGTGAAAGGGTTTGCTTGAGTGCCCAATAATAGTTCGAACGATGATAGAGGTGTACTGTGAGCACTAGGAGTCAGCTCTGAGGAACGTTGATCAATTCAAGGCGAGCTCACCAGTGTCAGAACCATCCTCTTTTTCAATCCAAACCGCGAGCACATCACTTCCCGAGTTCCAAGCGACTTCCCTAATTCTTCCTTTCTCCCTCACCTCGAATTCATACCTCCTCAATCCGTTCCTCTCAAAGAACACAACTTGCTTCCTCCCTTCCTCACCCGTTTCAATCGATAAATCCTGACTACTCGCAATCAATTCTCCACTCGGGATCCAATCCAACGCATCTTCCAATCCCGCCACCGGTAAACTAGTCGAAGACAATTCCGCTCCAACCCGGGAGAAGATTCGAATTCGTCGAATTTGTCGAGATGATTCGGTTTCTTCCTGACCTGTTCGAGCTGGTACGGTTTCGATACTTGAAACAGCGAACCATGATGCGTCACCTCTCCATCTGATACGGACTTTGCCTTCGTCTCGAGGACCGAGGAGTCGTTCACGAGTGAGTAAAGGATCGTTGGCGGCAGCTTGAGCAGCGGCGGTCTTTCCGAGTGAACCATGGAATTGTGTCGATTTGTTTCCCCATCCTACTGAGACAGGTGCATCGGAACCAAAGGAAGCGGTGTGTAAGGGTGATTCGGAAAGGGGATCGAAGGATTTCGTTAAAGTGAGGAGTACGTCGTTGCCTGCCGAATCGAGTAGGTGAGCAGCGGCTCCACTGAGATGAGATGAGTCGCACCTACCGTTGACAATAGCTAGTAGCTCTTCATCAGGACTCCAGTGAGCTGCCTTGATACCTTCATCGAAAGTTCCGACGTTTTCTCTCTGCGGTCTCGAAATCTTTCGTCAGCTTAGCTATCGGGGAAGCTGAGCGAGGACCTAGAGCTCACGACAGGTTCTCCAACTCCACCATTCAGGAAGATCTGCTCGATATCACCGTTCGAGAGGACTACGACGAGTGCATCATCTTCTGGAAGATATTTGAACGATAGTACTAGAGGAGTTTCTGCTGTTGGCGCTTCCTGGTTTGGAAGAGGGAAGGCAGACCATGCTGTCAATAACTCGGGATCCTGTTCTCTTTCAATCTGTCAGCCAATCTTGAAATGAGGAAACTTGTGAGAGCGAAAGAAGCAAACCTGTTTCCCTGAATTGCCGTACACTTCCAAGCTGATCTCACCATCACTCAAATCACCTTGTAAGATAGTGTAGACCTTGTCTGTAGCTGGATCGAGTGTTGTAGCGACTAAGGAAGAGTTTGCTGAAGTCGAAGGTGAGAAATTGACATTGAGTAGAGTGAGGGACCTCATGTCGCTCTACACTTAAGTTTGCTAGGCTGCTAGAGCTGGGAATGAGCTGCTTCTGGTAGAGTTGTGTGAATGGTAGAAGGACAGGTTGAATTTGTGAGGGAACTCTTCAACTCTTACAACTCCCTGCCTCAACCTCTAACAATGGCTGGAGCACCTAGACCTGGAGGATTCAACCCTCATCTACCCGGTGAGCACGAATTTGCGGCTGTCTCGACTGAATACGCTGACTTATTGATTCTCATCATCTCACTTCGTTCAATCGACTCAGGACTCGGACACAGACTCGGCGCAAAGCTTCTCGGTGCTAGCATGTGGTGCTTCTTGTTCTACCGCATGCGGGCTGATGGTCCTGTGCTCCTTGTGAGTCCTCTTGAGCGTTCAGACTCGTCGAGAAACGTTGAATTAACTGATCCCCCGTTTCCCGTCAAATTTAGGGCATGCGACACCCTTGGGAGCATTAACGGACTCAAGAGATGGACTGTGTGTACCGATAGAAGTCAGAGTGAGGGATGTTCAAGCGAAATGTCATTGGTTCAATAAACTCGATTCCGGGAGAGGAGCATTCACAAATTCGCGAGTGAACGGGAGTGGGCATCGATCGAGGTCACTTAGCGACTGTAGGCTAACCGGAAGCGGTTAACGAGATCCTCAGTCATCAAATTTCGACCCTTCCTTCCTCCCGCCTTTTCGACGACGACAGCGACAGCGACGAAGCAAGACCGATCTTTAGATGAAGCTCCGATGGGAAGAGAGGAGCCAGGGCAAGACAGTAGTAGATCGTCCCCTCCGAGGGCAGGGTGAAGCAGTAGGAAGGAAGCCCATCGACGATCAGAGGAAAGATACACTTTTCGATGCGAATGATTCCAACGACCGCTTACTTCTCTAACTACTCATCCTAACCCTGTTTCAAGCCTCAGAGTCCTCTCACCCCTGCGCCTACATTCGTTAAAGAGCCGACTGCTCCTCTCTCTCTGGGTGAAAGGAACTCGATGGGAGCACTCGCAAACTCAGGGAGAAAGGGTCAAGGCGAAGCCGATTTCGTGGACGTTCGTGGCGAGCGATTTGTGAATCTCGTCCAAGAAACATAGGAGGTTGATCTGAGCGCGTGAGCGGGGTCATCGTGGGAGAACGCCCACGCTTCTTTTCCTCGTTTCTGTATCCGGTTCTATCTTCCTCTCTCTCTATCGCCCTCGCTCTTTGCTCATTACTACTCTATACTCAAGTCTCACCATGGCTTCTCCATCTCGACCATCTCCGATCGGTAACAAAGAACAGTGTGACAATGCCAACGCTCAAACAAAAGCGGTGCTCCAATTGGCGAAGGAAGCTTGGTTTGCGACGAATCCCGTGAGTTTAATGCTTCTGTTCAAGAAATCTACAGCTAATCATTGTTACCGACAGGTGAGAGGAATGCACGAGGACATGGAGTATCGAAAACACCCCGATTTCGAGAGATACTTCCACTACAAGCAACACGACGACTCGGGAGTTTGGAGCGAGTCGAGGGAGCTTCTTGCGAATGGAACTACGATGGAGATCGATGTCAGACCTTACCCTCCCAAACAGGCTCACTGGATGTTCCCGAACCATATCAGACTCATCGCTCACCCTCACGCCATCAAGAACAATCCTACCAGTCGTGTATGTTGCTCGTTTTGCATTGTGAAAGTACTGTAGCTGACAGTTTGGTATGTTCAGTCAGAGGAGCTCTTCGGCGAGTGCTTTGTGACTAAAAACGATTCATCAGGCCTCTTTTACCATCGATGCCACGACGGATCAGTCAAGGAGCTTCTGTTCAGCCCCGACGAGCACATGAGTGGACACAAGACCATGGCTAAAAAGCTGTTCATCTACTTGTCGCCGACGAGCGTTGCATTCCAGGTGCGTCGGGGCGAATTCTTTGGGCGATCACTGAGCCGAACTGATCACTTGGTCACGGCTGTCACTAAGGACAATATCGCTACGTCGTCTCAGGTTCAGGCAAGCTTGAACCACCGCAAAGCGAGGATGTACGGATTCGATCGCGCTGATTCGGAGGATAGGTTCCAAAAATTGCGGTAGTCTTGTCCCTCTGCGGCCTCTGCGGCCTTGACCCTTTTCGCCATCGTGCTCTCCCTTGCTCTGATCTGTACCTCCTCTTGATCTGTGATCTGCCCTCCTCTTGATAGCTTGAGTTTGTGATTTGTGTCGAGCGTCTGGTTCCGCTTGCAGTTTACGCCTCCGTTCCCTCTCCAATAACTAGTCATCAGCTCGAGCGCTATCTCAGGGGTGACTTGGTAAGCTTACAAGAGGTCTGATGTTCGCGATATATCCCGCGAGAGACTTGAGAATTACGAGGTGGAAAAGAAGCGAGTGGAAACATGAGCAGTGAGACGAAGCCAGCCGAGTAGTTGAGTAGTTCAATACTCCTGTAAAGGGTATTCACAGGGTCAAAGCGTGATCGAAAGTGAAGGGTAGGTAGTCAAGAGAAGATCAGAAGTTGCTCATTCTTCAAGTGACTCTCTGACTTCTACCACTCGCTCTGGCTATTCAAACTCGCTTTTGATCGGCAAAGATACACCACGAATCAACCTGAAAGCTACTGCAAGCTCGCTCAAGTGAGTCTTCGCTCTTCTCTTTACCCATTTCGACTCTGAATTGATGAGCTGATCTACGAGGCTCCTCTAGACTCTTCAAACGGCCTCCATAGTTCTTCCAAACTGCTCTACTACTCGATCATGCTCTCGACAAGTCTCGCCTGCTGTTTGTTGAGGGAAAGCGAACATTGACAGCGAGGAAAGACTGGGTTAAGAGCGGGAGTGAACCGAGTAACGAAAAGGGATACAGATCGAGAGAGCTCAATTGCTCCACGACGAGGCAGAAGATAGAATGGGAAAGGTACGTTTGTCGAATCGAGCTTTCCTTGGAGTTGGCTGATTTCGCTGACTTCATTTCATACTTCGAACAGTTCCTGACCTAAGCGTCCACGAGGCATGCTTTTGCGATACTCGACAACGCTCGAGGCACTTGCCGACCTCGCGATTCCGAATTCGCTTCGAGATCGGGGAGACGGCGACCTCACGTTCTGCAAACCTTTCCGTCTCTTGTTCGGCTACACTACGACGCTGCTTTGTTGTCCATCTGCTACGCTAAGCTGTCTCGAGTGATTCAGACGAGGTGGAGACGCTTACCAGCATTTCTGCGAGAACCGCGGACCGTTTTCCTAAACCCGACGTTTCCCTCGAGCCGCTTTCTGTTTCTTCCTCTCCTTACCTTCTCCCTCCCACTGATTCTCACCGTTTCTTTCTTACCATTGAAGAGTCGCTGGATCAGATGCCCCATCAACTCACTCAAGCTCAGTCGGATCATCTTGCCACAGCACAGCGCGAAGCGGACCGCACATTACACGAGGAATACAGGAACGCTTTCGTCAAAGTCCACAAGCTACAGCAACTTTTAGAAGCCATCGTCAAGTTCTGTGTCAATCGAGGAGAAGAGAGCCGGAGTCTAGAAGCTTGGAAGAAAGCGTACATCAAATTCATCGAAGGAACCAGTATGAGGGAGGTGGTGCTGAAAGGGTTTGAGGAGCACATTGGACTTGTTCGAGAGAGCGTTGGCAATGGGAAGAGGGTAAGCAGACATCTCGCTTTTCTCAACTTTGCAGAGCTCACGCTTATTGGTATCTGCGTCGATCCGTGTTTCAGCTGATCCGCTCGGGAAGGATCAAAGCAGAATTTGCTCCGCAGCTTGACCTGCCTAGAGAAGCCGGTCTGAAGGAACGCTCGAACGACGCCCTTCTTTACACCCTGCAAGACACTGACTCACAATAACTTGTTGACTACAGAGTGTCGAAGACATCTGGTATCAAGAGATGTCCTTCTCTCTATCAGCGGCTTTATCGAAGTCCAGATGAAAGCGAAACGAGCGCCGTATGAAGGCGGACCTTTGACGGTGCTTCGTGACCCTTTGAGAAACTGGTTTAGCAAGATCAAAGACGATCTCTTCACTTCCAACGTGGAATTTGAGAATGTCAGGCCGGCGCGCAAATACTGGCTCAAACTCTATCACGAGATTCTAGTCCTCTTTCACCTCGTTCATTTGGGGGAACCGGTTACGTCCTTCCCTCTCTCTTCCTCTGAGAGACAATGTTCGACTTACTTGCGTGTCGTCCAACAGATCATGATAGAGGGCCATGCAGCCCCTCTCTTTGGAACGGACAGAATTCCGCACCGACTAAGCGAATGGACCGTTCGTTCAAAATCCGCTTTTCCCTCATTCTTCTGTCAAACTCTAGCTGATATGCTCCTACCGGATTCACCTTCCAGCCTCCCGCATATCTCGATCAGCCCGAGAACCTCATCGCATTGCAACTCGGCAAATTCCATCCTGTCGCAAGGAGTCAACTCGGACCCGTCAACAGGTTCTGAACTCCGACGTATAACAGCTCGTAATATACAGCACCTGGTGGATCTAATTTCGTTGTAAACCTCGCTCTTTTGTTTCTGTAGACGTTCTTTTCGATTTCGCAATTTATCTTTGTCAGCGCTTTCTTCTTCGCGATCTGTCGTCTTGACGTTGCGGCCTACATCAATAGCGCAAAGAGTATGCAAACGAAAGATTAAATAAAGATTACTCTTGACTTGTTCTACACTATCGCTACAAGTTGTCTCTCTTCCCCTTCCAACTTTCGACATCGCCTTATCTCCCGGGCATCTTTCTGATCGTCCTTCTCCTCGGTGTAGTCGCACCACTAGCTGTGCCTTCATCACCTCCCGCACCTAAAGCTGTGAATCATCAACATTCGAATCCTTCATCAGTCACTCATCCTTTCAATGACGATGAAAGAAGAGTGAGACTCACAAAACAGTCCTCCACCAGTAGGGGTTGAAGGAGCTTGCGCAGCCTGACCAAACGAGAAACCTCCTCCATTCGAAGCTAATCCAGGAGTGACATTCCCGTTCGAAGGGGGAGAAGCGCCGAATGAGAACCCTCCTGGGCTAGGTTGCGCTGGAGCGGATTGACCGAATGAGAAAGAGTTCGTTGGTGAGACTGGATTTGAAGAGGCTGGTGTTGAGGAACCGAAGGAGAATCCGTTAGCTGCCGTCGAAGGAGGTTGTCCGAAGAACGACGGAGCTGAAACGTCCTTCTTCGGTTCCGTAGATGTAGAGCCGAATGAGAATCCTCCTGATGGTGCTGCTGCTGGAGTCTCGATTTTCTTCTCAACTGGAGGAGCTGATCCGAAGGAGAAACCTAATGATTTGGGTTCTTCCTTCTTTGCTATTTCGTCTGGTTTAGGCGCGGAGCCAAAAGAGAAGGAAGCTGACGGTGTCAACATAGCGGGAGGAGCTGCGAGAGTTGCGGTGGAAGGAGGAGGAGCTCCGAATGAGAAGCCTCCCGATTTAGGTGGTTCTTGTTTCTTCTCTTCAGTTGACGATGAAGGAGTGGCGCCGAAAGAGAACGAAGATGACGATGTCAAGGGCGCAGGTGGAGGAGGGGCAGAGGAAGTAGAAACGAAAGAGAACGAGGGTTTCGAGGGTTCTTCTTTCTTCTCGGTTGAAGGAGCCGTACCGAATGAGAGCGAAGGGGCAGAGGGCTTTGGGGCTTCAACCTTCTTGTCGCTCGTTGTCGTCGGGGCCGAGCCGAAACTGAACGAAGAGGTGGGTTTCGCTGCTTCGACAGGTTTCGAAACTGTTGTCGAAGGGGCAGCGCCGAATGAGAATCCTCCAGAAGGCTTTGTCGGTTCCGCTACCGGTGCTTTTGCCGTCTCGACTGTTTGAGTTTGAGGCGCGGTAGGCTTCGGATCGTATTCAGCCAATTTAATCTTTTTCAACCCTTTTTCTTCCGCCTCTTTTTCTTGTTCCTCTTCCTTCTGCAGTAGCTTTGCTCGAGCCCGTTCAGCGATCGACCACGCCCGTCGAGCGGGACTTTGAATCCCTTGAGTCGAGGGTAATCGCAGACGACCTCCTTTCGAGAGAGCAGAGAGGGAACCGTAGGAACCTGAAGAGGAGAGACCTTTCGGTGATGACGGGAGAAGGGAAGAGAGGGAAGAAGTCGAAGAGGATGAGGGGAGTAGTCGGGAGGATAAAGAGGAGTGGGTTCGGAGGGGCGAGTTTGTCCCTTTCGTATAGTACAATCCTTGTTCTTTCGGTTGGCGAGGCTATGATCCGAAACCTGTCTTCAGCACATGCCCAGATAGGGTGTTGAAAGGAGACAACGACTCACGAGAGAAGTTATATCCTCCATCGATTGATTCCCTTTCGATTCCTCCTGTCTCAGCCTCTCCTTTTCCCGCTCTTCCTCCTCATAGCTGACTTGCCACGCAAGCTTCCTCTGCTCAAACAACGCTCGGTATTCCTCTTGAGTAACCCATCTCTCGACGACGACCTGAGAGCAATCGAATTCGATCAGCACTATAAGTCGTCGAATTTGAGGAAAGTGAGAAGCGTACCTCGTGCATCTCCTTAGTATCAGGATGTCTAACATCCTTCGGCAACTTGTACTTCCTCCTCTTCTCCCTACACTCGACCAACCGTCTCTGAACCAATCCATCTTCCCTCTTCTCTCCCTTCTCGACATCCGGTTCATCCAATCGATAATAATCCCCCTCGTGGTTCTGCCACACCTCTCCTACTTTCCTCTCTTTATCTTCTTGTCCTCCGATAGAAGTCGATTTCGTGAATTTAGGTTTCGATAATGATTGTTTCGCTTTTCGAGCGGATTGAGCGGATCGAGAGGAGAGTCGTTTCTTCGGTGTCGACTGAGAAGGGGCGGAAGCGGCAGTCTGGAAGCGTTTCTTTGCTGCGGCAGAGGGTGGTGGTGGAGGAGAGAGGAGATCATCATCACCCATTAAATCCTCATCCTCCGATCCTTCCCTCTTGAGTTTCTCCCTGAATCGTTTCGCAACCACTTTCTTCACCGGTCTCTTCTCTTCCTCGACTTTCGATTGTTCTACCCCCTCAGCTTCCGAATCAACTTCACTATCCGCGTTCCTCTCCCTCTTTTCCTCCTCCTGATCCGACTCGCCCAATCCATCATTCGAAACTTGATCGATCCCTCTCTTATCCTAGATTTCCTCTCCTGACTCTCTCCATCCGAAACTTGAGGTGATTCCCTCGAAGGTCTCTTCTTCCCCTTCCCTACCTCCTCCTCCTCCAATTCCTCCTCCCTCATTTCCTCATCATCATCGTCGAGTTCAATCAAAGAATCATTCGTTTCTTCTCGACGAGTTCTTTTCCTCTCCTCGAATTCCTCCTGACTATCCTCTTCTTCATGTCTCTTAATTCCTCTCTTCCCCCTCTCCTCATCCTCATTCCTATCAATCTCCATTAAATCCCTCACCTCTTCGTCCTCACTTTGAAACGAATCAAATTTCCCTCTCTTCTCCCCATGTTCCTCCTCTTCCTCGTCCTCATCTCCCAATCCTCTTTTCCTACTCTGCTGTGATTGATCAGGTACAGTCGATTGTCTCAATGAAGATGCAGGTCTTTGGGATTGAGGTTGAGTAGTAAAAGATGGTCTCAAAGGTGATTCAGATCTGAATGAACCTCTACGCTCCCTCATTTCTGGCGCACCATTGAGTGAATTCCTTTGTTGTATTTGTTGGGGTTGGGGAGTGGAGCGGGCAGAAGTATGGGGAGTGGAGTTGAGGGACGAGGAAGAAGGTTTTCGAGGGAGTGGTTGACGGGGAGTACGGGAAGAAGAAGAGTTCGTTTGTTGTGCTGATAAACGTTTTCTAGCACTATACTAAGGGAGTTAGTTCGCTTGTCAGATGAAGAGAAGAGTGTGATGAAACTAAGTAGGTCATCACAAAGTTCCAACTCTTCTCTATGGGCTAGAGAGGGGCAGACTTACCTTCTAGCTACTTTCTTTTCTTTCCCTTGTCCAAATTTGAACCATACTGCAACGATAGCGATCAAGTAGAAGTACCATGGAATTTTGGAAAGGATCCACCAAGTCCAACTACCGAGAGTTGCTTTGGGTGCTGTTGGGGGAACTCGAGAAGAGATTTGCTCGATCTTGGACGACATTTGAAGCGGAGGGAGCAGTCGAGCGGTGGGTGGAGAAGAGAGAGAGAGAGAGGGAAGGGAAATTTCGCAAGGAGAGCGACTACATTTTCGCTAATGTTTGATTGTTGCAAAGTCGGTCAGAGAGCTCCGCAAGTAGCGTGCAGCTGCAGGGAGGAGGAGCTCCAAAACAGCAAGAGACGAACGAAGAGACCGTGTTCTCCGAGGAGAAAAGAACAAATGTCCGGCTTTCGACTTCGCTTCGAACATCTCCCGGCCTCGGCTCGCTCCCTAGCGACGTTACTCGACGGTCCCCTCACCTGGCTCGAAGAAGCAGTTCAGAAGGAAGTGAAAGCGAAAAAATAAATCGGTTCGCTTTGATTGGTTTCCGAGGAAAAGTAGAACCAACAAACTTCCCTTCCCGATCTTCTGCTCCCCTCCACATCGCTTCGACTCTTGCAGCTCCTCGCTGACCTCCCCTCGCACTCGCTCAAGCTCTCAACACCTCTAACCGACTTACCGTCGCTTCGCATTTCCCGATCTCAAATCGCCTCTTCCCTTCTTCGATCATGTAAGTCACTTCCTCCTTCTCCTCATCTCCCACCTTCCGCTAACCCCCACGAATGAGTATAGGCTCTCTACACTCCCACCAGATCACCCCCCAATCCCAACTACCTCAACCGCACAATTCCCAACTCGACCTCCTCCAGCATGTCCCATGTCGCAACTCGCACAAACTCGACCCAACTCACCAAATGCGAAACATCCTTATGCAGGTGAAGTGTTCACTTTGGGAACTAGGAACTCGAAATTAGCTATGGTAAGTTTCTTCTCTCTCTCTCTCTCTTTCGAAACCTCCTTTCGATCGAGAGAGTGGAAGAAGAAGGGAATGCTGATCGGTGTTATCGAGGAGGAATAATAGGTTCAAACAGAAACGGTTAGGAGAGAGTTGCAGGAGAAATGGCCAGGTTGCGAAATTAGGATTTTGGGAATGGTTAGTTTTCTCTGCCTCTTCCTCTCTCTTCCTTTTCTCCCCTCGTTCCTCAAGAATGCTGACGAGAAAGAATACGTTGAATTTAGACTACTTTGGGAGATAACGTTCAAACTCAACCTCTCTACACTTTCGGTGGAAAAGGTTAGTTTTCACTCTTCCTCTTTCCTCGGAGTTCAACTCACAAGCTAACCCCCATTCCGCAAGTATAGCACTCTGGACGAAAGAGTTGGAAGTAGCATTACTCGAATCCCAAGTAGACGCGATCGTTCATTGCCTCAAAGACGTCCCTACCGAATTTCCACCAGGATGTCAATTAGGAGCAGTACTCGAACGTGAAGACCCTTTGGATGCTCTAGTAGTCAAAGAAGGATTGGGATATACTAGTTTGGAAGAAATGCCTGAAGGTGCAGTGATTGGAACAAGTAGTGTTAGGAGGGTCGCTCAGTTGAGGAGGAAATTCCCTGGATTGAAATTCGCTGATGTCGTGCGTTTTTCATTTCTCTCATTATACTCTTCGATGCTCTTGAGAACTGATAGTACGTATTTGAGAGTGCACAGCGAGGTAATCTGGGAACGAGATTAAGGAAACTCGATGATCCTACTTCTTCTTACCACGCTTTGATCCTAGCATCTGCTGGTCTCCTCCGTCTATCCCTCGGTCACCGTATTACCGCTCCTATCGGTCCTCCCATCCTCTACCCTTCAGTCGGTCAAGGAGCGCTCGCCATCGAAATCCGAGAAGGAGATGACAGATCACAAGAAATTATTGGATCGTTGGAATGTTGGAAGACGAGTTGGATGACTAGAGCAGAGAGAATGATGTTGAAAGTGTTGGAGGGTGGATGTTCAGTTCCTGTTGGATGCGAGACTCGGTTGACTCAAGTTTGGGTCAAAGGTGGTGAAGGGGACAAAGAGAATCGAGTGAATGGAACCGTTACTCCTCAAGTACATCAAAGAGTACCGAAATCGACTGCGAATGGAGGAGGAGGAGGTTACTTTTCAATCCCGAATATTAATGGGATCACGAAAGAAGATAATCGTTTGATCATTCCTAGTCCTCATTTATGCCCTCATCATGATACTCAAGGATCTTTACATCATGCGACGTTGCATTTGACGGGAACGATTACGAGTTTGAGTGGAACTTCGGCGGTGATTTCGACAATTTCGAGAAAAGTTCATTCGGTCGAGGATTGTGAGGCTTTGGGAAGGGACGTTGCGTTGGAATTGATCGAAGGTGGAGGGAAGGAGATCTTGACTGAATTGGGAAGACACGTCAAGGGTAAGCTTGCACTTTGCTTCTCTCTTCGTTTTTTGGTTTCTTGACTGACTCAATTTTTCTTGTCGAGTGCTTGTAGAAGTGGGAGGTGACGAGTTAGACGGACGACCTATTCCCACTTCAGTTCCGAACCCTACATCACCCATTTCGATTCCAGTACATCCAGCAGATCACATGATGGCGACCGACAAAGTCATCGAAGAGCTACATCTCGAACCCTCAAACGGTGGTCTCTCCCCTCCTGCTTCAAACGGTATCAACGGTCACTCTCATTTGAATGGGAGTTTGTCAAAGAGTCCAAAGAGTCCGAGGAGTGGAACCAAGGTGTTTAGGGCGGGAGGAGAGAAATGCTTGAGACCTGAGGGATGGTAGGAGCTTAGCAGATGTAGAGGAGAAGGGGAGGTGTAGAGATGTAGTTTTGAGATATATTGTATGAGATTGATTTGACTGGAAGATACAGATTCAACTAAAATTGTTTACATAGCACGATCATGTTCTAGCAACGAAGCACACCTTTCTCATAGCGAGCGTTTACTCGAGTTGGGTACTCGCGAGGAGACGTCGACTTGCGAGGGAGAGAGCGATACGAGCGAAATGGAACGAATTTGAAGTTGCGAAAAGGAAGATGCAAGTTGCGAAGAACGACAAGGCAATACAAGAGATCTACAACAAGCTCTTCAATGTCTATCTATCTACTCCCCTTCTGAAGCACCCCACCACCCCTGACTCTCCTCCCCTCCTCAGCCTACGATCTCAGATCTATTGTTTCCAAAACAACAAGGGATGTTTCTGATCCCTGCTCGACTTTTCATCCTTGGTCAAACTCTGTCTCCTGATCTTGTAGACGTTCGCGAAACTAGGTCGTTTCGGTAAACCCCTCAACGCGTCTCTCTCCTTGAAACTCAACCTCCTTCCTTCTTCTCGTTCTTCGAGGTCGACATCGAGATCTTCGGAAGGATGAGAGGAAAGTTGAGACCGAGATGGGAAAGGATTGTTCTCGAGTGGTGAGAGACGGGAAGGACGAGGGGTGTGAATGTTGGTCGAAGGTGAGTGAGAGGGAGAAGTTGGTGCGGGTCGGTGAGAGTACAAATCGGGTTTCCGTCCAAACACTTCATCCGGTCTCTCATACTCCCTCTCGTTCTCCTGTTCCTCACTGTTGTACCCGAGTTCCCTCTCTCTAGCTTTCCAATTCTCTTCTTTCCTTCTCCTCCTCTCTTCCTCCGCTTCATCCAACTCTCCTTCAAGTAACCACTCCATCCTAGTCCACCCTCTAACCTCTTTCCCACCATACCACCTTCTCTTCCCTACCTCTTTCTCCCTCTCTCCCTCATCCAACTCGCCCCCAAACACTCCCTTCTCCTCCAACAACCTAACATTCCCTTCTGCTCTTTCCCTATCAATCCTAATACTCTCCCCAATAGCCCTCACTAATTCTTTAATCTTTTCCCCCGCTCCTCCTCCTCCAGCTCCAGAAGTACTCTCCAATTTGACTCCACCACTCAACATTTCCTCCAACCCTTCCAAAACTCCCTCTACATCCCCTTCTCCGACTTGCCACCGAGTTTTGAGTACCTCGTAATACAACGTAGATGTACATCCAGAGATATAGGAATAAGGGTTCGAGGAAGCGAGTTTGAAAATTGATAATGCTGAATGAGGTGATCCATAGGTATCTCGAAGGGTGAGGAAGAGGTGTAGTAACAGTTCAGGATACAACCTTGATGAAATCCCACTATTTCGCTGTCCCAATGAACCCAACAACCCTTGCTCAACCACTACTCCCTTCGATTGTTCTCGTGAATATCCGAAAACTTTTTCAAAACCCCACCTCAAAACTTCTTGTTCGTCCCTCAAACCCCCTAATTCTTCCCTCATCCTATCCAATTTCAATTCTTCTTCCTGACTCAATTCACCCCTTGTAATAACCGATCGATCCAATTCCTTTTTGAAACGGGAATTATAACTTTTTTGTTTCTTTAACGATCGACTCTCTAATGCTGCTTGTACTTTCCCAACTCCTCCCTCGATTCCCTCCTCTTGTGTCCCGAATAAATCAAACACTCCTCCGGTTTTTGATTCCCCTTTTTTGGATTTTGAACTACTAGCTAAAGAGTTTGGTAAGATTTGACCTAATAAATCTGCGAATGCTTGAGCTTCTGAATCACTCAGGTATTGTTTTTGTCTTTGTTGATGTGCGCGAGGGATTGAGGAGGAGGGAGAGGAAGTGAAAGGGGATCGAGAGGAAGAAGAGGAGGAGGATTGGGAGGGAGAAGGAGATGAGGAGGGGGAAGAGGATGAGTAGGCATCTTGAGGGAGTGAGTAAGGGGTGCTATAGAGTCATTAGAAGAGGTTAGTGAGGATTAAGGAAGGGAGAGGGAGAAGGGGACGTACGAGGTAGATGAAGAAGAAGCAGAACTGGATTGACACCAACACGTGGAAGTATTGATTGACCTCCTACTAGAAGTTTGAAGTGCTCTTAAGGATCTCTGCATCTCCTCCCTTTATCCTCTAGCTCGTTGTAGTATGTTGAGAAAGTGAACAGTTCTGTTTCAACCTTTTCTTTCTCTCTTCCCCTCTCCTCAACTTCCCAATGCCCTCGACTAATCCACCACCTTCTAAACTCCTTCACACACTTCCTCAAAAAGGTCCCGTCCATATCACAACTTTCAATTCAACTCAGACTTATCTCTTATCCTCCGGTTCATCCCGTTCAATCTCACTCCACAACCCTCAAACCGGATCACTAATCAAACAATACACTGGTGCACACGCTTACGAGGTATTGAGCATAAATTGTACAAAGGATAATGCGAGGTTTGCGTCTAGTGGTGGGGATAGGAATTGTTTCATTTGGGATGTTGGATCTGGAGAAGTATTGAGGAGGTTAGGGGGTCATACGGGTAAAGTTAACGTAGTCGAATGGGGCGCGAATGATTCAGTATTAGCTTCAGGTGAGCGAAGAAAACACAAACTTTGTTTCATTTCTTCGCAAGGCTGATGAAGAGGTGAGGTTTAGGTTCATTTGATACGACCGTTCGAATATGGGACACAAAGTTAGCTCTTTCTCTCTCTCTCTCCTTCTCCTTCTTGACTAACCCCCCCTTCACAACCGAGTTAGATCAAATAATAAACTCCCCATTCAAATCCTCGACGACGCAAGGGATTCAATCACTTCCCTCCTAATCCGTGATTCGACAATTACAACAGGTTGCGTAGATGGTTACCTACGTACTTATGATTTGAGAATGGGAATGATTACAAAAGATTTCTTCGATCGTAACCTTCATTTCCTCTCCTCCTCTTCCCTCTTC